>Ga0209373_10000604_pt1 | contig 54399 bp, 17 predicted proteins | sample Higcelweek5metaG_FD_187173 | JGI IMG/M metagenome (GOLD analysis project Ga0209373, IMG submission 187173) | Freshwater pond sediment microbial communities from the University of Edinburgh, under environmental carbon perturbations - High... | ecosystem: Environmental > Aquatic > Freshwater >... | reverse complement strand
TCCGTATTCAGGTCGCCGTTGCCCTCATCGCCTTCCTGCTGCTGCGCATGGCCCAGACCGCCCAGAAGGCCGTCCAAAGCCCGCTCGCCTTCGCCCGCCTGGTCCGCGCCAATCTCATGCACAGAAAGCGCATCGACCGCCTGATCGGAGACGATCCCAAACCTCGGATCGACCCCAATCAGATGATGCTGCAATGGGCGTGAACTTTAAACCGGACAGCCGTGGATCAGGTCCGGGCATGACGGAAATGGTGGGGAGCGATCTTTCCCCGCTGATTCGCGAGCCTCTTTCCCGATCACGGACGGCGCGGCACCCGGCGGTCGTCCGAGGCCAGCAGCACGATGATGCCGACCAGCGGGCTGAACAGGAACGAGATCAGAAAATTGCCGAAAAAGCCGAAGCGCTTGTGGCGGCCGATCAGGCCGATCAGCCAGGCGGCGGCGATCCACAGGAACATCACCCCCGGATTGAGGATGTAGATCATGGCTGCGGGCTCCTTTCGCGGGCTGCCGTCAGGGGGGGCAGCGGCTTTTTGTAATTGGCGACGGTACGGAAGCGGGTGCCGTCGTGGCGGACCACATGGGCGTTGATGTCGGCGATACGGCCTTGGGAATCGAACACCACCCGTCCCGAGGCGCCGATAAACGGCGCTTCGTAGCGGATGATGCGCAAGGTGTCGGCGATGGCGTCGGGGGCAAAATTTCCGGTGCGGCGGACCGCATAGGACAGAACCTTGACCGCGTCGAAGCCCAGGACGCCGATCAGTCCCGGCGGGTGGCCGGTCGCCTTGATGAACGGTTCGGACAGGCGATGGCCCTCGGACGAGGTGGTTTCGCCGTCGAACATCGAGATGGCGACCACGTTGTTCATGGCCTCGGTTCCCACCCATTCCTCGACCTGCCGCGAATACAGGTATTCCGGGCCGATGATCGGCACGCGCAAGCCCAATTGCCGGGCGCGGGCGATGAACTGGGCCGATTCCGACGATGCCGACGAGGTGACGAAGAACGCGTCGATCTCGGCCGGCTTGAACACGTCGTTATCCATCAGGAACAGCAGCAGGTCATCGATGGACTTGCTGCTGGTGGTCAGACGGCCGCGATACAGAATGGTGCCGCCGCCCTGGGCGAACTGGCTGCGGAACTGGTCGGTGGTTTCGATGCCGTAGCCGGAATTGTCCGACAGCACCACCACGTTGCGGATGCCCTGCGACAGCGCCCAATGCGTCAGAAAGGCTGCATTGTCGGCGTTGTTGGGCTGCAGGGCGAAGGTCAGGTCCAGGCGGTGATTGCTGAGCGAGGTGGCGGTGGCATAGGTCGCCAGGAACAGCTTGTTATAGCGTTCGTAAATCACGCTGGCCGGAACCGCCGTGGCCGACGACCCATGCCCGATGACCGCCAGCACCGACGGCAATTTACCGATGGCCGTGGCCTGGCGCAGGGTCTGGGCCACCAGTTTCTCCAACTCGACCTTGTCGGTGTAGCTTTCTTCCTGGAACAGGCGCAACGCCACGGGATGGCCCAACAGGCCGCCTTCGGCGTTGATCTGGTCGATGGCGATCTGGGCGCCGGTGCGGAAATCCTGGGCGTCCTCGTCCGGGGAATAGACCAGGGCGATCTCGATCGGACCGCCGGGCGGCGGCATGTGGGGGCGCGTCAGCCACTTCCCGCCCGCGATCGCAGACGCCAGGACGGTCAGGGCCAGCGCGGCCAGCAGAAGGCGGCGGCGGGGGATCAGCGGTCGCCCCCCAGGATCAGCGGCAGGCCGTCCTTGCCCGAGCCGACCACCACGGTCTTGGCGTTGGTCGAGGTCGCCAGTTCACGGGTGGCCTGGATGCCCTGCCAGCGCAGCAGATCGGGGGTCAGGCTCTTGCTGATGGTCTGCTGATAGGTCTGGATGCCCAGGGCCTCGATGCGCTTGCGCTCGGCCTCTTTCTGCTCGATGGACAGGCGGTACTGGAACGCCTTTTCCTCTTCGTGCAGGGCCAGCTTGCGCTCGATGGCGTCGCGCACCGTGGCGGGCAAATCCACCGACTTGACCAGCACGTCATCGACGATCACGTAGCGGTTTTCCATCTTGGACAGGCTGCTGACCACCACCGATTCCAGGAAACCGCGATGGCTGGTGTAAACCTCTTCCGGGCCGTACTGGCCGACGGCGCGGCGCAATGCCGCCTCGGTCTCCGGGAACACCACCTTTTCCACGTAATCGGGGCCGACCGCCACATGCAGGCGCGGCAGCATGCGGATATCGGGCTGGAAGCGGATCGCCACCTTCAGCGACACCGGCAGGCCGCCATTGGTCAGCAGGGAATAGGTCTGTTCGCGGGTCTGGAAGCGGACGTCATAGACGTACATGGTGTTCCACGGCCAGATCAGGTGCACGCCTTCGTCGTAGATGCTGCCCTGGTCGGTGCCGGTGAAGAAGCTGTACAGCACCCCGGCCTGACCGGAATGGATCGAGATCACCACACGTTGCCACAGGGCGATGGCTGCGATGAACAGGCCCAGCGACAACAGGATCGCCGTGGTCACGCGCACCAGCTGACGCTGGCGAAGGTCCTGGCCATCGTCGTAATCGTCGTCCAGCTCAGCCATGAGACGGGAAATCCCCCTTTAAATCACTGCGCGCCCCCGATGCGGGGCATTATGCGGCAAGGTTGAAGACGTTTCCAGCGCCCATATGCCCGCTCAACCGGCGGCTATCGCCGCGCCCAGGGCCTGGGCCAGGGCGGCGGCGCAGGCCTTGACATGGGGTGGGCGCAGCAGGGTGTGGTGGCCGCCGGGCAGGGCGTGCACGGTGATTGCGGCGCCCAGATTGCCCCAGCCGCACATGGGATCGTCCAGCCCGGCATGGTCTGCGTGCATCACCGTCAACGGCACGTCGCTGGCCAGCGGCACATAGGAATCCAGGGCGGCGGCATGGGCCAGATACAGCCGCCGCAGCCGCGCCGCCTCGGCGGCGGGCAGCGGCCCGGCACCGTCCAGTACGTCGCGGCCGAAATCCTGCTCGGGGGCGCGGCCGTTGGGGAAAGCGTGGCGCAGGAAGTCCGGCGGATAGGCATCGATCAGCCCCAGCAGCGCCACCTGTTGGCCGTCGCGGCGCAATTGGTGGGCCATCTCGAACGCCAGCACACCGCCCAACGACCACCCGGCCAGCCGGTACGGTCCCTGGGGCTGGACGCGGCGCAGGGCGGCGACGTGGTGGGCGGCCAGGGCGCTCAGGTCCGAGAATGGCGCGCCGCCGTCCAGTCCCGGCGCCGTCAGGCCGTGCACGGCAATGCCCTTGGGCAGGCGGCGGGCCAACTCCACGTACATCTCCACGGTGCCCGCCGCCGCATGCACCAGAAACAGCGGCGGTCCGTTGCCGTCGCGCAACGGCACCACGCCATCGGTGCCGTTGGCGACGGGCAGGCGGCGCAGGATGTCGGCCTGACGGGCGATGGTGGCGGCGTCCAGGAACTCCGCCGCCGCCGGGCGGCAGCCGAAGGCGCGGCCGATCTCGGTCAGCAGGCGCACCCACGACAGGGAATGGCCGCCGCAGATCTGGAAATCGTCATGCACGCCGATCCCGTCCGGGGCGCGGCCCAGGATGTCGGCCCACATCTGCCGCAGCCGGTGCTCGATGTCGTCGCGCGGCGCCGTGGCGGCGGCAGAGATGGACGGTTCTGGCAAGGCCGCACGGTCCAGCTTGCCGCCCGGCGTGATGGGCAGACGGTCCAGCACCACATAGGCGCTGGGCAGCATGGCCCCCGACAGGCGCGACGCCATATGGGCACGCAGCGCCGCCTCGTCCCAAGCTGTGCCGGGCTGGGGCACCACATAGGCGTTCAACACGGTATTGCCCTGGCGGTCGTGGCGCGGGATCACCGCCGCCTCGCGCAGGCCAAAGGCGGCCAAGGCGGCCTCGATCTCGGCGGGTTCGACGCGGAAGCCGCGAATCTTGACCTGATGATCGGCCCGGCCGTGAAAGGCGATGATGCCCTTGCCGCCCGGCGGCAGTGACGCCAGATCGCCGGTGCGGTACAGCCGCAGGGATCGCTTGCCCCGCTGCCACTGGACGAAGCGTTCGGCGGTCAGATCGGGGCGGCCGTGATAGCCCAGGGCCAGACGCTCGCCGCCCACATGCAATTCGCCGATCACCCCCTCGGGCACCGGATTGCCGTCGCGGTCCAGCACCAGGGCGATGGTGCCGGGCAGCGGGTGGCCGATGGGCACGGCGGCGCCGGGCGGGGCGGCGGGGTCCACCCGATGGGTCAGGCAGGTGATGGTGGCCTCGGTCGGGCCATAGGCGTTCAGCAGGCCCACACCGGCCAGCGGCCCGTCCTGCCAAAGCCGTACGGTGTCGGCGGACAGCGCCTCGCCGCCGACCACCAGCAGGCGCAGATCGGGCGGTGCGGCGGCGCCATCGTCGTTCCACGCCAGCAGCGCCTCGCGCAGATAGGCGGGCGGCAGGTCGGCGATGGTGACGCGCCGCTCGCTGAGGATGCGGTGCAGGGCGTCGGGCGTCCACACCGGCCCGGTGCGCAGCACCAGCCGTGCCCCTGCCGCCAGGGTCGGCACGATCTGCTCCAGGGCGGTGTCCACCACATGCGGGGCGAATTGCAGCACCGCATCGGTGGGGCTTAGGCCAAAGGCGGCGATCATGGCCTGGACGTGACCGGCCAGGGCGCGCTGCGACACCAGAACGCCCTTGGGCGCCCCGGTCGAGCCCGAGGTGTGGATCATGTAGGCCGGGGAATCGGCGTCCGGACAGGTCTTGGGGCGGCGGGCGGAACAGGCGGCGATGGCATCGCCGTCGCGCTCCAGATCGACGGTCAGCGGCAGCGGCGTCGCGCCCTTGCCGATCACCGCGCGGGCGCCGCTGGCCTCCAGCATGGAGTGCAGCCGTTGCGGCGGCGCCTCGGGGTCCAGCGGCACCCACACAGCGCCCAGGATCAGCGCCGCCAGCAGCACCACCACCGCGTCGGAATCGCGGCCCAGCAGCACCGCCACGCCATCGCCGGGCCGCACTCCGTTCTGGCGCAGATAGCGGGCCAGCCGGTTGGCGCGGCGCACCAGACGGCGATAGCTCAGGCTGTTTCCGTCGGCCTCGACCGCCACCGCGTGGGGGTGGGCCTTGGCCTGCTTGGCGATCCATTCGGCCACCAGACCGGGACGGTGGGCCAGGGCGGCGGGGGCGCGCAGCAACCGCTTGCGCTCGCTGGCGCCCAGCATGTCCAGTTTGCCCACCGGCTGTTGCGGATCGGCGCACAGGGCAGCGGCCAGCCGGGCGAAACGCTCCAGCAGGCGGCGGATGGTGGCGGCGTCGAAGCGGGCGCCGTCGTACCCGGCCACCACGCGCAGGGTGTCGCCGTCCTCGTATAATTCCAGGCCGAAGGCGGTGTCGCCCGGCTGGCGCAATTCCGGCACGAAGACCGCGCTTCCCGTGCCGGGCGGCAAGTCCGCCGGGGCGCCCGGCGGGAAGTTCTGATAGGCATAGCCGATCTGGTACAGCGGTTCGGCCAATCCACCGCCCACGGCGCGGGCGATGGCGGCGAACGGCACCTCGCCATGGTCCAGGCCGTTCGTCAGCCGGGCATGGGCGGCGCGCACCACTTGGGCGCCGCTGTCGCCGCCCGCCACATTCAGGCGCAGCGGCAGCATGTTGACGAAATAGCCGACCGAGTCCAGGAAGCGCCGTTCCGGACGGCGCAGCACCGGAACACCCAGCACCATGTCGCCCTGGCCGGTATGGCGGTACAGCAGCAGCCCCAGCACCGCCAGGAATAGCGCCGCCGGGGTGGTGTCCAACTCCCGCGCCAGGCGGCGGGCAGCGCGGACCAGCGGCGCTTCCAGACGGCGTTCCAGGGTGCGGCCATCGATGGCGGCGCCCGGTTCGGCCGGGCGGTCGGCGGGCAGATGGGTGACCGGCAGGTCCCCCGCCAGTTCCTGGCGCCAGTGGCGCAATTGCGCCTGCCCCCGTTCCGATGCCTGGAAATCCCGCTCCCAGGCGACGAAATCGGCGAAATCGGCGGCGGCGGGGCGGGCTGGGGCGTCGCCGCCGCTGGCGAAGCGGCCATAGGCGTTCCACAAGGCTTGGGCCAATACCACCGCCGAGGCGCCGTCGAACGCCATGTGATGCACGACGATCAGCAGGATGTGATGGTCGGCGCCCAGGGCACCGCCGCCCAGCAGTTCGAAGCGGGCGGGGGCCTCGTCGGCCAGGGCAAAGGGCAGACCGGCGCGGCGGCGGGCGAAATCCAGCGGCTCCATGCCCTTGGGCAGGGTCAGGCGGCGCAATTCGGGCAAGGCCCCGGCCCGTTGCTCCAGTTCGCCGCCCTGGTCCACCACCCGCGCGGTCAGCAGCGGGAACGCCTGTCCCAGCCAGCGGCAGGCGCGCTCCAGTGCGTCCAAATCCAGGCCGGAAACGCGAAAGGCCAGCGGCACGTTGTAGCTGTTGCCCTGGGGATACAGCGATTGCAGCACCCACAGCCCCTTTTGCCCCTCGCTCAACGGGCTGCGCCACGGACCGGCGGCGGGGGGCGGGGCGGGGAATGCCGTTTCCGTCTGGGGCGCAGCCGCCAGCCGCGCGGCCAGCCGGGCGGGGGTGGCGGCTTCTTCAAGGTCGCGCCGTTCCAGGCGGACACCGCAGGCTTCCTCGATGGCGTAGCCCAGGCGCAGCGCCATCATGGAATCCAGGCCCAAGCGGGCGAAGGGGGCGTCGGGATCGATTTCGGCCACGCCCAATTCGGCGGCCAGCACGCTCAGGATCAACGGCAACAGCGGGCCGGGGGCGGCGGGCGCCGCCTCGGTCCGTGTCAGCCAGTGGCGTTCGCGGGCGAAGGGATAGGGCGGCAGCACCAGTAGCGGCCCTGCTTCGTCCTCGGGTGCGTCGTCAACACTGTCGGGCGGATCGCCGGGGCGCATTGCGCGCAGCCGGGCCAGCAAGTCCGCGCGGTCGGCGGCGGCCACCGCCACCCGGTGCGCCATGGCTTCGCGGCCCCGGCGCAGGGTGCGCGACAGTGCCGCCAGCGACAGATCGGGCCGCGCTTCCACATGGGTGATCAGGGCCGCCAGCATGTCCGCCAATTGCTCGGGGGTGCGGGCCGACAGCGGGAACAGGCGGCGGCGCGGCGTTTCGGGCTGTTGCGGGGCGGCGGGCGGCGCTTCCTCGATCACCAGGGTGACGTTGGAGCCCCCGGCACCGAAGGCGCTGACCAGGGCGCGGCGCGGGCCGCCGGACGGCGCGGGCCATGGCGCCGCCTGCCATTGCGGGCGGAACGGCGAGGCATCGAAATCCAGCGCGCGGTTGGCATTCGCCGGGCGCGGCGTCGGCGCCAGCATGCGGTGTTCAAGCTGCAACAGCACCTTGGTCAGTTGCGCCATGCCCGAGGCGGCCTCGGCATGGCCCAGATTGGCCTTGACCGCGCCCAAGGCGATGGCGCCGTCGCGGATGCCCAGGGCGGCGAAGGCGCGGGTCAGGGCACGCAATTCGATGGCGTCGCCCAGGGCGGCGCCATTGGCCGCCGCCTCCACATAGCCGATGCTTGCCGGGTCGATGGCGGCGCGGCGGACGCACTCTTCCACCAGCCTAGCCTGGGCGTCGGCGTTGGGCACGCCATAGCCCGCCGAATGGCCGCCGTGATTGGCGGCGGCGGCCTTGATCACCGCCAGCACGCGGTCGCCATCGGCCAGGGCTTCGGCCAACGGCTTCAGCAGCACGGCGCCCACCCCCTCGGACGGCAGGTAGCCGTCGCCCTCGGCGAAGGCGCGGCTGTCGGCGGAACTGCCGACCAGCCCGGCGCGGCTGAGGCCCTGGTATTTGGCGGCCAACAGCGACAGATTGACGGCGCCCGCCAGGGCCAGCTTGCATTCCCCGGCCCGCAGGGCGTGGCAGGCTTGGCGCACCGCCTCCAACCCCGACGAACACATGCTGTCCACCGCCACCGACGGCCCGTGCAAATCGAAGAAATAGGATACCCGGTTGGCCAGGGCGGAATAGGAATTCAGCAGCAGCAGCGACCGCGTCTCGGCATCCTCGGCCAGGGCGGCGTAATGCTGGTACATGGCGCCGACGAACACGCCGACGCTGCCGTCATAGCGGTCGCGCAGATGGACGCGGGTGTGCCCGGCCCGCTCCAGCAGATGCCACGCGGTTTCGAGAAACAGCCGTTCCTGCGGATCGGCCAGATCGGCGGCGCGCGGGCTGTAGCCGAAGAAACCGGCATCGAAACACTCGATGCCGTCCAGGAAACCGCCCCATTTGCAATGACTGGCGCCGGGCTTGCCCTTGGCCGGGGAATAGGCCGGGTCCCAACGCTCGGCGGGAACCTCGCTGATGCCGTCGCCACCCGCCAGCAGCAGCGCCCATAAGTCCTCGGGCGTGCGGGCGCCGGGATAGCGCCCGGCCACGGCGATGATGGCGATGTCGTCGGTTACCGGCCAATCGGTTGGCCGGTATTCAGCCGCCATTGCGGCGGCGGCCAAGGGCGCGGATGCGCCCGCCCGGCGAGGGGCAATACAATCAACTTGTGGAGACTTGTCTTCCAAGGCTCGCGCCAATTGGGCGATGGACGGGTTCTCGAACAGGATGGTCGGCGGCAACGGCCCCAGGCGGTGTTCCAGCGCGGCGACGATCTCCAGCGCCGACACCGAATCCATGCCGAAGCGGTCCAGTGTTGCCTCGGGCTCCAGCTTATGGGCGGGCACCCGCAACACCTGGGCGACGCAATCGCCGACCAATTGCGCCATGGCGGGCTGGGGGGAAGGCTTCTTCGCCGCGGCCACCGGCTGCGGTGGCGCCATCATGCCGCGCAGGCGGCCAGGATCGCCGTCCAGCACCAGCACCTGTTCCTCGTCCCGCTGGGCCAGGATGGCATCCAGCGCCGCCAGGGCCGGGGTGGTGTCCAGCGGCCGGGCGCCGACGGCCCGTTCCATGGCGGCGATGGTGTCGTCGCCCAGGCGCATGCCGCCATCCCGCCAATAGGGCCAGTCGATGGCGATGGCGCGGCCCTGGCGCTCGCCGCGTGCCGCCAAGCGGTTGCGGTGGGCGGCAAAGGCATCCTGCCAGGCGTTGGCGGCGGCGTAATCGGCCTGCCCGGCATTGCCCAGCGCCCCGGACACCGATCCGAACAGCACGAACAGCTCCAGCCCGCAGGCGGCGGTGGCGGCATCCAGCGCCAGGGTGCCCGCCACCTTGGGCGCCAGCACCGCCCGCAATTCGGCGGGGTCCTTGCGCACCAGCAGGCAGTCGCGGGTCAGCCCGGCGGCATGGATCACGCCGGTCAGGCGGCCATGGTCCGCCATGATTTCCGCCACCAGCCCGCCCAGGGCGGCGGCATCGGTGACGTCGGCGGCGCGATAGCGCACGCGGGAATCCTGGTCCTGGCGGGCCGAGCGGCCGCACAGCCAAAGGGTGGCGCCGGGGGCGCGGGCCAGGATGTGGGCGCAAACCTGACGGCCGATGCCGCCATTGCCGCCGGTGATCAGATAAACGCCATCGTCGCGCCAGGGCGAGCGGGCGGCGGGCGGCGTCATTTCCTGCCAATGGCGGACCAGCCGGGCGCCGCCATCATGGCGGATATCGCTATCGGCGCTGGCGGCATCGGTGTCCAGCAGGCGGGCGGCATCGGCGCGGCCCATGTCCAGCGCGATCAACTGGCAGCGCACGCTGGGCCGTTCCAGCCGGGCGCTGCGCAACAGCCCGGCCAAGCCCTCCAGCAGCGAGGCATTGGGCACCACCACCTGCACCAGCGCGCCATCGGGGCGACTGCGGAACAAATCCTGGAGCAAGGCCAGCAGGCGGGCGGCGTGGTCTTCATAAGGGGCCGCCGACAAATGCGTCACGTCAGCCGCCACGCGGGCGGTTTCGGGTTGTTCTACCAGCACCACCAGCCGCCGGGCGGGCACCGGCACTTCGGCCAATGCGGGCCGTTCGCGCCAGCGCGGGGCGAACAGCAGCGGCAGCGCCGGGGCGGCGGGGAGTGCTTCATCCGGCAGCCAATAGCGGTCGCGGGCGAAGGCATAGGGCGGCAGCGACAGGCGGCGCGGCACCGGATTGCCCCGCCAAACCCGCCAATCCACCGCCGCGCCGCGCACCCAGGCGGCGGCCAGGGACGAGGCATCGCCCAGGGGCGCCGCGCCCTGATTGCGCCCGGCGCGGTCCCGCGCACCGTCGCGGCTTTCCAGCGCCGCCAGCAACTCGGCCTTGGTGGTGGCGATGGCGGCGAAGCGTTCCTCGAACGCCTCGCGCCCCGCTTGCAGGGTGTGGGCGATGGCGGGCAAATCGGATTCGGGCAACGCCGCCACGGCGGCGCGCAGCCGCGAGATCATCTCGTCCAGCCGCTGGGGATCGCGAGCCGACAGCGGAAAGACATCGCGGCGCGGCGCCGGGGCGGGGGCGTCGGGCGCGATGAATTCCTCGATGATCAGATGGGCGTTGGCGCCGCCCGCGCCGAACGACGACAGACCGGCCAGACGCGGCCCGCCATCGGCCGGGCGCGGCCATTCGGCCAGATGCTGCTGCACCACGAAGGGGGTAGCGGCGAAGTCGATGCCGGGGTTCAGAATGGCCGAATGCAGGCTGGGCGCCAGCTTGCCGTGGCGCATCTGCAACAGCACCTTGGCCAGCCCGGCCATGCCCGCCGCGCTTTCGCAATGGCCGATATTGGATTTGACCGAGCCGATGGCGCAAAAGCCGGTTTCGCTGGTATGGGCGGCGAAGGCACGCGACAGCGCGGCGATCTCGATGGGGTCGCCCAGCTTGGTGCCGGTGCCGTGTGCCTCCACATAACCGATGCGGCGGGCCGATACCCCGGCCAACTCCAGCGCCCGGCCGATCACCGCTGCCTGGGCCGCCGGGTTGGGCACGGTGTAGCCGTTGGTGTGGCCGCCATGGTTCAGGGCCGAGGCGCGGATCACCCCCAGCACGCGGTCGCCATCGGCCAGCGCCTGGGCCAAAGGCTTCAGCAGCACGGCGCCGACACCCTCGCCCGGCACATAGCCATCGCCGCCCTTGCCGAAGCTTTCGCAACGGCCATCCGACGACAGGAAACGGCCCTGGCCCAGCCCCAGATATTTGTTGGGATGCAGCGACAGATTGACGCCACCGGCCAGCGCCACCCGGCACGACCCGGCGCGCAGGCTTTCGCAGGCCAGATGAATGGCGGTCAGCGACGACGAGCACATGGTATCCACCGCCATGCTGGGGCCGTGGAAACCGCAGAACGCCGAAACCCGGTTGGCGATGGAGGCGGCGCTGGACGACAGCGCCAGCGGTTGCCCGGCGGCGGTGCGCTCGGCGCCGTACAATTGGTATTCCGAATACATGACGCCGACGAAAACGCCGACCGCACCGCCGTCCAGCGGGGGTGCCGCCGGGGCGATGGCGGCGCGGGTCAGCCCGGCATTTTCCAGGGTTTCCCAGGCGCATTGCAGGAACAGCCGCTCCTGCGGGTCCAGATACTGGGCCTCGCGCGGGGCGATGTTGAAGAACAGCGGGTCGAAACGGTCGATGCCGTCCAGGAAGCCGCCCCATTTGCCATAGGTCTTGCCCGCCACGCCCGGCCGGGAATCGAAGAAACGGCCATGGTCCCAGCGGTCCGGCGGGATTTCGCGGATGCAGTCGCGGCCCTGTTCCAGATTGCGCCAGAACTGGTCCAGGTCGTTGGCCTCGGGGAAGCGCCCGGCCATGCCGATGATGGCGATAGGGGCGTTGGTGTCCACCTGGGGCGCCGCCGCCGGAACCGGTGCCGCTACCGGCTGCGGTTGGCGGGCGGTGAACCAGTCGGCCAGGGCGCCCAGGGTTCGGCAATCGAAGAACAGGGTCTTGGGCAGGGTGCCGTGCTGGCGCTCCAGCAAATCGGTCAGGCGGGTGATCATCACCGAATCGATGCCATAGACCTCAAGGGCTGCGTGTTCCTCGATCTCGGCGGGTGGCAGGCCGGTTTCCCGCGCCAGCAGATCGGTCAGTTCCGCCAGGATGCGCGCCCGTCCGTCGCCGCCGGACGGCTTTTCCTGTTTCAGCAGCCGCAGGGTGAAGCCCAGCAGGCGCAGGCATTCGCTGCCGTCATCGCCGGTGACGCGGATGTCCAGCTTGACCGTGCCGGGGGTGCTGGCGGCGCGGCGCACATGCGCCCACAGCGTGTCGGCGGTGGGGGCCAGCACATGGGCTTCGTCCAGGCCGAACGGCAGGGCGACCGAGCCGTCGCCGTCTTGGGTGAACAGGCCCAGCGCCGCCTGGAAGGCGCCGTCCACCAGGGACGGATGCAGGCCAAAATTTCCGTCGCGGGCGGCATCGGGCAGGCGCAGCCGGGCCAGCACCTCGTCCTGGCCCAGATAGACCTGTTCCACCGCGCGGAAGGCCGGGCCGTATTCCAGCCCCAGGCCGTCATAGGTGGCGTACAGCTCTGTTGCGCTTAGCACGCCGCCGCAGCGGGCGCGGATGGAGTCCAGGTCCACATGTTCGGCAACGCTATCCGACGGCGCCACCCGGCCCAGCATGTGCGGCAGGGACTCCTCGGTGCCCGACAACAGGCGGAATGTGCGGGTGTCGCCCTGGGCGGCGGCCAGCGGCACGGTGATGGTGACGCTGCCGCTGTCCAGGCGTAGCGGATGCTGCCACACCACCCGCGACAGCAGCAGCGGCGTGAACCCGGCGCCGTCCGTGGCGGCGGCGCGGGCCAGTTCCAGTCCCATGGCGCCGGGCAGGATGCGGGCGCCGCGCACCCGGTGGTCGCGCAGCACGAAATGCTCGGCCTCGATGCGGCGGCTGAAGGGGGCGGCGGGAGTTGCCGCCGGGGTACTCCCGGCGATGTGATAGATGTCGCGGGCGAAGGGATAGGTGGGCAGGCGCAGGCGCCGCCGTTTGCCGGGAAAGGCGGCGGCCCACTCCACGTCGGCCCCGGCGGCCCAACGCGCCGCCAAGGTGTCGGCGGGCAGATCGGCGGCGATGGCGGGGCCGGGGCGCTGCCCGGCCTCCAGGCGGCCCACGGCCAGCCCGCCATGGTCGCCGGACAGGAAGCGTTCCAGCTTTTCCCGCACTTCGCGCAGCGACGATGCCACCAGCGCCAGCCGGTGCTTCATGGCATCGCGGCCCAGGCACAGGGTAAAGGCCAGATCGTCCAGATCGCCCTCGGCCAGCCGTCCGGCGGCGATGAAGTCGCGCAGGTTGCGCGCCTGCTCGGCCAGCCGTTCGGCGGTGGCCGCCGACAGTACCACGACGCGCGTGCCGCCTTGCGGCGCGGGCGGCGCGGCGGGGGCGCAATATTCCTCGAGGATGACGTGGGCGTTGACGCCGCCGAAACCGAAGCTGCTGATCCCGGCGCGGCGGGGTACGCCCTCGGCCGCCGGGCGCCAGTCCTCGGCCTTGCGCACGATGTGGAAGGGGCTGCCCTCCAACTGGACATAGGGGTTGATCTCGGCGCAATGCAGGCTGGGCGCCAGGGTGCGGTGGCGCAGTTGCAACAGCACCTTGGCGAGGCTGGCTGCTCCCGCCGCCAGTTCCAGATGGCCGATATTGGTCTTGACCGAGCCGATGCCGATGCGTGCCCCTTGGGCATCGGCAAAGGCTGTCTTCAACGCGTTGATCTCCACCGGGTCGCCCAGCTTGGTGCCGGTGCCGTGCGCCTCGATATAGCCGATGGTGGCGGGGTCGATCCCGGCGCGGGCCTGGGCCTCGCGCAGCAGCGCCGTCTGCGCGGCGGTGTTGGGCGCGGTCAGCGAATTGGCGCGGCCGCCATGGTTGACGGCGCTGCCGCGCACCACGGCCAGGATGGGATCGCCATCGGCCTCGGCCTCGGACAGGCGCTTGAGCACCAGCATGCCGACGCCTTCGCCCCGTCCATAGCCGTTGGCCTGGGCCGAGAAGGTCTTGCAGCGGCCATCGGGGGCCAGCATGCCCGCCTTGGCGAAATTGATATGGGCCTCGGGCGTGACGATGGTGTTGACGCCGCCGACCACCGCCATGTCGCAATCGCCCGCCCGCATGGATTGCACGGCGCGGTGCAGCGCCACCAGCGAACTGGAGCAGGCGGTTTCCACCGGCTCGCTGGGGCCGTGCCAGTCCAGGAAATAGCTGATGCGGTTCGGCCCCACCGACGGCACCGCGCCGGTGGCCACATAGCCCTCGCCGCCGGTGTCGTCGCCGATGATCTCGCGGTAGCCGCTGGAGGACGTGCCGACGAACAGCCCGACCCGCCGCCCGGCCAGCGAGCGCGGCGCGTGGCCGGAATCCTCGATGGCCTTCCAGGCGTGCATCATCATCAGCCGCTGCTGCGGGTCCATCAGCTTGGCCTCGCGCGGGCTGATGCCGAAGAACAGCGGGTCGAAGGCGAACACGCCGTCGATGAAGCCGCCCCAATGGATGTTGGTCTTGCCGTGCTCGGCCTTGGGGTCGCCGTCAAAGTCCCGCCAGTCCCAGCGGTCGGCGGGAATTTGGGTGATGCAGTCGCGGCCGTTGATCAGCACGTCCCAGAAACCGTCCGGGTCCGCCGCGCCGGGAAAGGCGCAGGACAGGCCGATTACGGCGATGGGATCGTCATCGCTGACGGGCGCCGACCGCACCACTGGCGCGGCGGCTTGGGCGGGAATGGGGGCGGCAGCGCGGCGCGGCAGGACGGCGCTGCCCGCGATGTGGCGGGCCAGCCGTGACAGGGTGGCGAATTCAAAGAAATCCGCCGGGGTCAGGGCCAGCGACAGCTCGGCATTCACCTTGGCGGCGAAGCCGGTCATGGTGATGGAATCGAAACCGAATTCGCCCAATTCGGCATCAGGGTCCAAAACCTCGGGCGCCACCTCCAGCACGCGGGCGGCGATGTCCGTCACCGCCGCCAGGGCGGTGGTGTCGTCGGCGGGTTCTGCCGGGATTTCCACCGCGACGGGAACCGGAACCGGGATCGGTGCCGGGGCGGGAGTGGCGGCGGCATGCACCCAATATTGTCCCTGCGCCAGCGGATAGGGGGGCAGGGCGATGTGCGCCGGGCGGCGGCCGCCATGCAGCAGAGCCCAATCCACGGCGAAGCCCTTGACCCACACTTCCAACAGGCCATCGGCACGGCCCTTGGCCGCCAGTCCGGCGATGGCGCGGGCGATGTCGGGATCGCTTTCCAGCACCGACACGGCGCCACGCCCGCCCTTGACCCGGCCCCGATGCAGCGCCGGGTCGTCGGCATCGGCCAGGAAGGCATCCAGCCGGGCCAGCGCCTCGGCCGGACCGGCGGCGGCAAAGGCCAGACGATGCTCCATGGCCTCGCGCGTGGTTTGCAGGGCGTGGGCGATGTCGGCCAGCGGGGTTTCTCCGCGCGCGATGAAGGTTCGCAGGTCGCGGGCCAGGGCGCTCAGCGCCTCGGGCGAATGGGCCGACAGCACCAGCAGGGCCGGGCCGGGGCTGGGTTGGGCGGCGATGGCCGGGGCGGCGACGTATTCCTCGACCACCACATGGGCGTTGGCGCCGCCGAAGCCGAAGGACGAAATCCCGGCCCGGCGCGGCAGCGTGCGGCCGTCGCGGTCAGTGGGGCGCGGCCAGGGCTGGCGGGTGCGGGCCACCCGGAACGGGCTGTTCTCAAGCTTGAGATAGGGATTCAGCTGGTCGCAATGCAGGGTGGCGGCGATGGTACCCGCCTGCATCTGCGCCACCACCTTGATCAGTCCGGCGATGCCTGCCGCCAGTTCCAGATGGCCGATATTGGATTTGACCGAACCGACGGCGCAATCCATGGCCGGGGCTGGGCCGAAGCGGTCTGCGGCCTCGCGCGTCAGATCGGCGAAGGCGGCTTGCAGCGCCTCGATCTCGATGGGGTCGCCCAGCTTCGTGCCGGTGCCATGCGCCTCGATATAGCCCGCGCTGCGCGGGTCGATGGCGGCGCGGCGCCACACCGACCGCAGCAAATCCGCCTGGGCCTTGGGGTTGGGCGCGGTCAGCGAGCTGGCGCGGCCGCCATGGTTCTCGCCGCTGGCGCGGATCACCGCCAGGATGCGGTCGCCGTCGCGCTCGGCGGCGCTCAGGCGCTTGAGCAGCACCAGGCCGACACCCTCGCCCCTTCCATAGCCGTCGGCGGTGGCGGCGAACGGCTTGCTGCGGCCATCGGGCGACAACATCCCGGCGCGGGAGAAACCGACGAAGCTGTCGGGCTGCAACAACAGGTTGGCGCCGCCCGCCATGGCGGCTTCGCAGGTGCCGCCGCGAATGGCCTCGACCGCGCGGTGAACGGCGACCAGGGCGCTGGAGCAGGCGGTTTCCACCGCCACGCTGGGGCCGTGCAGGTTGAAATGGAAACTCAGGCGGTTCGGCCCCAGCGACGGCGCCAACCCGGTCATGGCATAGCCTTCGACCGTGGCTCCGGCCTGGGCCGCCAGACGGCCATAGCCGCTGTCGGCGATGCCGATGAACACGCCGGTCTGGCTGTCCGACAGCCGTCGCGGCGGCAGGCCCGCATCCTCGAACAGCCGCCACGCCAGGGTCAGCAACAGACGTTGCTGCGGGTCCATGGCGCGGGCTTCGGGCGCCGACAGGCCGAAAAAGGCGGGATCGAATTCGGCGGCGCCATCGATGAAGCCGCCCCGGTTGACGTTGCAGGTGCCGGGCTGGGTCTTGGGATCGCCCCAGATCGCCCGCCAATCCCAGCGTTCCGCCGGAATCTCGCGGGTGCAATCCTTGCCCTGTTCCAGATTGTCCCAGAATTGCGCCACATCGGCGGCGCCGGGGAAATGGCAGGCCATGGCGATGATCGCCACCGGTTCCTCGGCCTGGGGCGCCGCGACCGCCATCGGCTGCGGACGGATTTCGGGCAGGGGCACAGGTGGCGGCGGCGCGGGCTGTTCCGCGACACCCAGCCGCGCCGCCAGGGCGGTGCCGTGGCGGGCGGCCAGATGATCGGCCAGGGCGGCCAGGGACGGGTGTTCAAAGAAGACGGTCGGCGTCAGTTCCAGCTCGAACAGATCGTTCAGGGCATTGGTGAATTGGGTAAAGCCGATGGAATCGAAGCCGTATTCGGTCAGTTCCTCGTCATCGGCCAGATCGTCCACCGCCACCTTCAACTGACGGGCGGCGGCGGACATCAGCGCCGCCAGCAGCCGCTGGCGCAGCACCGGGGCGGCGGGGGCCGTCGTGGGGATCGCGGGCGGTGCAGCCTCGCTTCCGGCCAGAAGCCGCGCCAGCTTGCCGCCATCGCCCGCCGCCACCGTCAGGCGCGGGGAATCGGCGGCCAGGGCAGCGGCCAGAATCGCCAGACCGTCGGTGGTGGACAGCGGGACCATGCCGGTGGTGCGGGCGGCCAGCGCCAGGGTGGCCGGGTCCATGCGCATGCCGCCCTCGGCCCACAGCGGCCAGGCCAGCGACAGGGTGCGGCCCTGGGCCAGCCCGGCGCGGCGGCGTACCTCGCGTCCGGCGGCGAAGCCGTCCAAAAAGCCGTTGGCGGCGGTATAGCCGGTCTGGCCGGGACCGCCCAACACCGCCGCAATGGACGAATACAGCACCAGGAAATCCAGCGGCGCCTCGCCCAGCGCCCGGTCCAGGGCCAGGGTACCCGCCACCTTGGGCGCCAGCACCGCCGCCAGAGAGGCGGCGTTCTTGCCGTCCAGCGGACCATCGTCCAGCAGGCCCGCCGCATGGATCACCCCGTCCAGGCGGCCATGGCGGGCGCGGATGCCGTCCACCAGAATCTGCGCCGCACCGGGGGCGGCGATGTCGGCGGCGACGTATTCGGCGCCGATGCTCCCCAGCCAAGTCCGGGCGTTGTCATCGGCGGCCGAGCGTCCGCACAGTACCAGTACCGCGCTGTTGGCGGCGGCACGGATGGCGGCGGCCAGATGCCGCCCCAAGCCGCCCAGGCCGCCGGTGATCAGGATCACCTGATTGTCGCGCCATGGCGCCGCCGCCGGGGCGATAGCAGCCGGTTCCCAGGTCTCGCGCCACCATGCGCCGTTTTCCAGGCGCAGCTTGGAACCGGGCGGCGCCGATGCCGCCTCGGCCAACCGCGCCTCGGCATCGCTCAGGCCGGGCGGCAGGATCGCCACCTGTCCGCCCAAACCGGGCTGCTCCAGGGCGGCACTGCGCAACAGGCCGACGATCCCGGCCAGCGCCTCGGCATCGGGGCCGTCCTCGATCGCCACCTGCACCAATCCCTGCCGCCGCCGTACCGCCGCCAGCACCTGTTCCGTCAGGGTCGCGTAACGCTGGTCCAGCGGGCCATCGGTGGGAGCGTGCACCACCTGCCCGGTTTTGGCGGCTTTCAGCGCCACCTTTTGCCAGCGCGGCGTGAACGCATGCACCGGCGTCTTGGCCTGTTCTTGCGGCAGGCGGGTGGCGAAGCCGCGCAGGGCGACGCGCACCGAACCGTCGGCGGCCATCAGATCAATATCCAGGCTGCGCACGCGCGGCGCCGCCGGGGCAGAGGCGGCGGGGCGGATATGCACCCACATTTCGGGCTCGCAGCGGCCCAGCACCCGCATGTCGTCCACGGCGAAGGGCAAGGCGGCGGCGCTTTCCGTGCCGTTTTCCGCCAGGGCCATGCCCAAAGCCGCCTGGAAGGCGCCGTCCAACAGGCTGGGATGCCAGGGGAAGGCGTCCAGACTGTCCTTGACGACGGCAGGCAGTGTCAGATGGGCCAGCACCTGCGGGCCGGGCGCGGTCCACAATGCGGCGATGGCGCGGTGGCCGGGCCCGTATTTCAGTCCCAATTGGTCGAAGCGGTCGTAAACCTGCCCGGCGGTGAAGGCGCGGGTGTGGGCGGCGCGCAACGCCGCCAGATCAGCGGCTGCGGGTGGTGGCGGGCAATCCTGCTCCAGCCGCAACTGGGCATGCAGCACCCGTTGACCGTCGGTGGGCAGGCTGGCGATGTCCACCTGTCCGCTGGCGCGGTCCACCTTGATTTCAACCATGGTGGGGGCATCGACCATCAGCGGTCGCACCCAGACCACACCGCGCACGCCGTGCACCGGCAGGCCGCAGGCGGTGGCGGCGGCCCGCGCCAGTTCCAGATAGGCAACGCCGGGCAGTACCGGGCAATCGCCCAGGCGGTGATCGGCCAGGAAGAATTCGCCGCCGCCCAAGGTCAGGCGGAAGCAATCGTCGCCCGCCGGGCGCAGGGCGAAACCGGCGGTGGGGTTTTCGCTCTCGGGCAGCCAATAGCGTTTGCGTTCGAACGGCGTTACCGGCAGGGATAGGCGCCGGGGGCGCACGCCGCCCCACAGCCGGGACCACTCCACATTATCGCCCGCCATCCAGGCGCGGGCCGCCGCCTGCGCGTCGGCGCTATCCAGGGTGGCGGCGGCGTGGCGGCGCGGCACCTCGCGGGCGGCGGTATCGTCGGCGGCGAAGGCGGCCATCTGCCGGATCAGGTCTTCAGAATCGGCGGCGACGAAGGCCACCCGCCACCGCCAGGGATCGCGGCCGGTTTGCAGGGTCCAGGCCAGGGAATCCAGCTCGGTGTCGCGCACATGCGGCCGCAGGGCGGCGACCAACCGGCGCAGCGACTCGCGGCTGCGCGCCGACACCGGCACCACCACGGGCCGGGGGCCGCGTGCCGGGGCCGTGTCGGTGGTGTATTCCTCGACCACCACATGAACGTTGGCGCCGCCCGCGCCGAACGACGACAGACCGGCACGGCGCGGCGCGGCGACGCCGTCCACTACCGGGCGGGTCCAGGGCTGCTCGCGGTGCAGGATGTGGAACGGCGTGCCGGTCAGGTCGATCAGCGGATTGACCGTGTCGGCGTGCAGGGTGCGGTATTGGATGCCGCTGCGCAGGGCCAGCAGCAGCTTGATCAGCCCGGCGATACCCGCCGTGGTTTCGGTGTGGCCGATATTGGATTTGACCGAGCCGATGCCGCAGGTGGGCGCGCTGGGGGCGGGCAGGCCATGGGCGGCATAAAGCTGGGTGAAGGCGGCTTTCAGGCCCTCGATCTCGACCGGGTCGCCCAGTTTGGTGCCGGTGCCGTGGCATTCGATCATGGTGATGGTGCGCGGGTCGATGCCGACGCGGCTATGGGCCTCGACGATCAGCCGCGCCTGGGCGGTCTGGCTGGGCGCGGTCAGCGAGGTGGTGGTGCCGCCATGGTGTTCGACGCTGGCGCGGATCACCCCCAGGATGGGATCGCCGTCCCGTTCCGCCAGATCAAGGCGCTTCAGCAGCACGGCGCCAACGCCATCGGCGCGGGCATAGCCGTCGGCCTGGGCCGAGAAGGTCTTGCAGCGGCCATCGGCGGCCAGCATGCCCACCTGCGAGAACAGCACATGCTGGTCGGCGGACAGCATCAGGTTGCTGCCGCCCGCCACCGCCATCTCGCAGCCTTCGTGACGGATGCTCATCACCGCGCGGTGCAGCGCCACCGCCGAACTGGAGCAGGCGGTGTCGATCACCTCGCTGGGGCCGTGCACGTCCAGCAGGAACGACAGCCGGTTGGGGCAAAAGGCATGGCCCAACCCGGTCATGCGCTGGGCGTCGATCAGCCCGGCCCGGTTGGCGAGGTTGGTGTAATCCTGAAGATTGATGCCCAGGAACAGCCCGATTTTGCGGCCGCGCAGGGCGGAAGGGGCGATGCCCGCGCGCTCCACCAACGCCCACACGCATTCCATGAACAGCCGGTGCTGCGGGTCCATCAGCTCGGCTTCATGGGGCGAGAGGGTGAAAAGCTGGGCGTCGAACAAATCGGCGCCGGGCACGAAGCCGCCCCACTTGATCCGGGTGAACGGCCCCTGGCGCGGGTCGCCCCACACCGCCCGCCAGTCCCAGCGTTCGGCGGGAATCTCGGTGATGCAATCGTCGCCCGCCCGCAGATGGGCCTCCAGCGCCTCCAGATCGGGGCTTTGCGGAAAGGCGCCTTCCATGGCTATGACGGCGACCGGAATGTCGGTTTCGGGCTTGGGCGCAGGGTGGCGCCAATGGGCCTGATGGCGGGCCAGCCACGGCGCCAGATCGTCGCCCTGTTCGGCCTTGACCGGTTCCGGTTTGGGCGCCGGTCGCGGCGCCGCCTTGGCGTAATGGGCGTCGATGGCCTTGCCGTAACGCTGGCGCAGGATGTCGGCCAGATGGCGCAGGTTGCGCGCCTCGAAAAAGGTGGTGGGGGCCACCTGGATGGAAAAGGCGCGGGAAATCCGCACCATGATCTCGGTGATGGCGATGGAATCCACGCCCAGATTGGCCAGATTGGTATCCGGGTCCAACTGGTCCTCGGGCAGGCCCAGGGCGGCGGCGGTCAGGTGCCGCACGTCGTTGTCCAGCCCGTCCGACACGACGGGAACAACCGGTTCTGCCGGGGCCAGCCCGGCGCCCGCCATCAGCTCCTGCTCCAGCAGGCGGCTCATGGCCAGATCAAGATCGGTGTCCGTCGTGTCGGTCATGGCGTGGCGTTCCTTCAGGCCCCGGCCAGCATGTCGCGGTAATGGCGCATGTGGCCCAGCAGCTTCCACAAATCCGCTTCCCACAGGTGGCGGTAGGATTTGACGAAATATTCCTGGCCCAGATCAGGGTGATCCACCTGCTTGGCGGCCAGGAACGCCGCCAGTCCGGGGGTACGGTCGCGCAGCGCGCGGGCATAGTTCAGCACGAACAGCCCCTGGGTCTTCAGCCCGTCGCCCAGACCGGCGGCCGAGTTGATGAAACCCATGAACAGCAAATCGTCATGGTTGCGCGGGGTGGAATGCAGGAACAGATCGGGGATGCCGTTCTTCCATTGCAACTGGTCGCGCTCCAGATAGGGGAAGTCGCGGCGGTAGCCGGTGGCGTACAGGATCAGGTCGATCTCGGCGGCGCTGCCATCGGTGAAGGTCACCTTGTTGCCGTCGAACCGCTCCAGATCGGGCTTGGGCGTGATGTCGCCGTGGCCGATATGGTACAGCAGCAACGAATTCATCACCGGATGCGCGCCGTCCAGCGGGTAATCGGGCTTGGGCAGGCCGTAATCGGTGCCGTCGCAGCCCGCCAGTTTGAACACCTGCTGGATATAGGCCATGGTTTCCTGGCGGGTCTTGAACTTGGCGCCCAGCTCCATCATCCATTGCGGCGTCGGTTTGCCCGCGATGAATTTCGGCTGGTAGTAATAGCCGCGCCGGGTCGAATGATAGACCTCGGCCGCCGCGTGCACGGCATCGGCGGCGAAGTCGCAGCCGGAATTGCCGCCGCCCACCACCAGCACCCGCTTGCCCCGCAACTGGTCCAGATGCTTGTAATCGCGGGCGTGCAGCACCTCGCCCGCGAAGCTGCCGGACGGCGCCGGGTCGGGGAACAGCGGCTCGCGGTGCAGGCCGGTGCACACCACCACCAGGGAATAATGCTCGTCATGCCCGGCGCCGCTTTTCAGCCGCCAGCCATCGCCGTCGCGGGTCAGGCTGGTGACCGGGGCGTTGAAGCGGGCGTGCTTGCGCAGGCCGAAATGCTCGGCATAGGCCAGGATGTAGCGCCACATCTGCTTGTGGTTGGGATAGACCGGATATTCGTCCGGCATGGGGAAATCGGGCACCTGGGTGTTGAACTTGGGCGAGATCAGGTGCAGCGAATCATAGGTGCGTCCGCAGGCGCCCTCGGAATTCCACACGCCGCCGAATTCGGCTTCGGCCTCGTACAGGTCGAAATCGATGCCGCCCTCGATCAGTTCACGGCCAACGCCGATGCCGGTCGGACCGCCGCCGATGATCGCCACCTTGAAGGTCTTGCTCATGATCACGCACTCTCCCCCAGAGGAATCCCGGCCAAAGCGGTAAAGGGCGCCAGTCTCGGGCCGTCGAGCAGCAGGCGCGGTTTTCCTTGTCCGTCGAACAGGGCAAGGGTGGGATGGGCGGCGCCCGGCGCCGTCTCGATCCGCAGGAACAGGGTGCCGGAAACCGGTCCGGCGGCGCATAGGGCAGTGGCGGCGCGCAGTACCAGCGGGGCCTGCCCGCCCTGGGCGTGCACCGCCAGCAGCCGCACCAGCAGGCCCAGCATTGCCGGATCGAACAGCATGTCCGATTGCGGCAGCTCCAGCCGCGCGGTCAGCCGTCCGCCCTGGCGCCACGCCTGGGCAATGCCGGGAATGTCCACGCTTTGGCCGCTGCACAAGGCGGCGATGTCGGCGGGCGGCGGCAAGGCGGGGTCTTCGTCAACCTCGCCCAGATGCAGCGGCGCCAGCGGTGCATTCACCGCCGCCACCCGGTACAGCCAGCCCTGGCCGTCGGCCTCCACCGCCACCTCCAGCCGCGACCCGCCAACGGGGGCGGCACCCCACATCAGGTGGCGCAGGCCCAGCACCGGGCGGCCCGAGGCGCGTTCGGCGGCGGCGCGGGCCAGTTCCGGCAGGCCCAGACCGTCCCCAGCGGGCGGGGCGACGGTAAAGGCGGCGCTGGCCGTGGCGTCCGTCAGCAGCGGGTGGGCAACGGCATGTGATGGTGTTTCGGTCTGCGCCTCGATCCAATGGCGGTCGCGGGTGAACACCGTGCCGGGCAGGTGCAGGCGGCGGCCGGATGGCGCCGCCCGCCAGTCCAGGGCCATGCCGTCGGCCCACAGCCGCGCCGCCTTGTCCAGCTTGGCGGCATCGCCCGAGGCCAGCCAGCGCGCCGCCAGGGCGCGGGCATCGTCGTCGTCGAACGGCGCTGACCCGCCATCACCGCGCGACAGGTGCAGGCCGGGGGCGTTTTGGCCCGCTGCCGCCTTGTCCAGCAGATGCAACAGGCTGTCGCGGTCGGCGAATACCGCCGCCAGACGGCAGGGCTGGGCCTTGCGCCCGATTTGAAGGGTGTGGGCCACATCGCCCAAATCCACATCGTCCTGGGCCAGGACGAAGCGGCGCAGGGATGCGGCCATGTCGGCCAATTGCGCCGGATGGCGCGCCGACAACACCAGCAGCCAGGGGCCGGGCCGGGCGCCGGGCGGCGGCTCTGGGGCGTTCTCCACCACCACATGGGCGTTGGTGCCGGAGAAACCGAAGGACGACACCCCGGCGCGGCGAAGCTGCTGCGGCCAGGGTGACGGCTTGGTCGCCACGGCGAAGGGGGTGCCGTTCAGGCGGATGTGTTCGTTCAGGGTTTCGAAATGGATGCTGGGCGGGATTTCCGCCCGCGCGACCGCCTGCATGGCCTTGATCACTCCGGCGACGCCCGCCGCCGCCAGCATGTGGCCCATGTTGCTTTTCAGCGAGCCGATGGCGCAACTCCCTGCCGCCATGGCCGCCCCGGCGAAGGCGCCGGTCAGGCCCTCGATCTCGATGGGGTCGCCCAGCGGCGTGCCGGTGCCGTGGCATTCCACCAGCCCGACGCTGGCCGGGTCGATGGCGAAGCGGCGGTGCACCGCCTGGATCAGGCGGCTTTGTGCCTGGGGATTGGGGGCGGTGATGCCGTTGGTGCGGCCGTCCTGGTTGGTGCCCCAGCCGCGGATGATGGCATGGATGGGATCGCCGTCGCGCTCGGCATCGGCCAAGCGCTTCAGCAACAGCACGCCCGCGCCCTCGCCGGGGACGAAGCCGTTGGCGCGGCTGTCGAAGGTGAAGCAGCGGCCATCCTTGGACAGCATGCTGACCTTGGACGTGTCGATGAACATCTCGGGGCCGATCATCACGCTGACGCCGCCCGCCAGCGCCATGTCGCAATTGCCCAGCAACAGCGAATCGCAGGCCTCGGCGATGGCGACCAGCGAACTGGAGCAGGCGGTGTCCAGCGCGATGCACGGGCCGCGCAGGTCCAAAAGGTGGGCGATGCGCGCCGCCAGGATGGAACTGGACCGGCCCAGCAGCGAATAGGCGTTGTGCTCGGCGATGCGGTCGGCATAACCGCTGGGACCGGCGCCGACGAACACGCCGCACTTGCTGCCGCCCAGCGCCGACGGGTCCAGCGCCGCATCCTCGAACGCCTGCCACGCATGTTCCAGGAACAGCCGTTGCTGCGGGTCCATCAACGCCGCCTCGCGCGGGGTCATGGTGAAGAACCCGGCATCGAAGCATTCGACGTCGTCGATCACCCCCATCCACTTGCAATACGAGGTGCCGGTATGCAGCGGGTCGGGGTGATAGAAACGCGCCACGTCCCAGCGCGATGGCGGCACTTCCTCAATGCAGTCGCGGCCCGCGCGGATGTTGTCCCAAAAGGCGTCAAGGTCGCGCGATTTCGGGAAACGGCCCGAGGCGCCGATGATGGCCACTGCCTCGGGTGTGGTGGCGGCGCGCGGCGTGATGATCGCGGGGGCGGGTACTGGTTTTGGTGCCGGAACCGGCGCCGCTTCCCGCTTCGGTTCGGGCCGCAGGGTGGACAGATGCGCCACCAGGGCGCCGAGAGTGGGATAGGCGTAAATTGCGGTGGCGGGCAGATCGGTGCCCAGTTGGGCATTCAGCTTGCGCAGCCAGGTGACGGCCAGGATGGAATCCAGGCCCAGTTCCAGGAACCCGGCACTGTCGCGGATGTCGGCGGCGTCGATCATCAATTCTTCGGCCAAGCTGTCCACCACCTGACGGCGCAGGGGCTGGGCCGGGGCTGGCGCAGGCGGCGCCGCTTCCGGCTGACGCAGGCCGCCCAGATGCTCGACCAGGGCGCCGATGGTGGGATAGGCGTAAACGGCGGTGGCGGGCAGATCGGTGCCCAAAGCCGCGTTCAGTTTGCGCAGCCAGGTGACGGCCAGGATGGAATCCAGGCCCAATTCCAGGAACCCGGCGCCGTCGCGGATGTCGGCGGCATCGATCATCAGTTCTTCGGCCAGGGAATCCACCACCTGACGGCGCAGATCGGGCCGGGCTGGTGTCGAAGGCGGCGTGGCGGTGGGGAACATCCGGTCGATCCTTTCCCTGACCCGGTCGTTGCCGACGAAGGTTCGGGTGTGCATGTCCAGTTCCTCGGCGAACACCGCGTCCAGCCGTGCGGCCAGCGGCGCATTGGCCCGCGCCTTCAACGCCGTCAGATGGTCGCGGCCATGCCGGGCCAATCCGTGCGCCAGGGCCAGGGCTTGCGCCTCGACCTGTGCGGCGGGCAGCACGGCCAGCGAGGGCAGGCGCCCGGCCAGTTCGCGGCCCCGGTATTCGCGGGCGGTGAACAGCACCTCGCGGCCCAGGGCCTCACCCAGCCGCGCCGGGAAAATCAGGGTGGCCCCGGCACCGGGGGTAAAGCCGAACCACAGGTAATTGCTGTGATAGACGCCCTCGGCGGCGAACAGGGCATGGTCGCAGAACAGACCCAACGACCACCCAGCGCCGATGGCATGGCCCTGCATGGCGGCGATCACCGGCAGCGGGCAGGACAGTGGCAGGCTGTAGATTTTGCGGTCGGTGAAACGGGTGGCGCCCTGTTGCAGCGCGCTCAGGCCGTCGCGGGTGCCGCCGCAGGCGAAATAGCCGTCAAAGCCGGTCAGCACCACCGCCTTGGCCTGGGGCAGTCGGGCGATGGCGGCGAAGGCCTCGCTCAGGCCGTCCATCAGGGCGTCGGTGAAGCAATTCTTGTCGGCGCGCTCGACCATGCGCAGCAGCACCACGCCGTCATCGAACAAAATGGCCTCGACCCGGTCACTGGTCAGGGCCAGCGGCGCCCCGCTGCCGCTCCAGGCCGGGGCGGTGGCGGCCTCGGTCCACAGGGTGCGCCATTCCGGCAGCACGTCCTGGGGCACGCGGCCGGGGCGGCTCATGGTGCGCTTCAGTTCGACCAGGGCCAGACGCGGCGCCTGGGCGATCTGTTCCGCCAGGGCCAGCGCGGCCTGCGGCTCGGCGGCAGTGAAATCGGCACCGCTGGCGCCCGTGACCGTCACCACCGGCAGGGCACAGGGCGGCAGGACGGCGGCGCCCTCCACCATCACCACGCGGAGAGTCTTGTCGGCCTCGGCGGCGGCCAGTTCCGCCGCCACATCGGCGGCGCCGGTCACCACCAGATGGCGGATGCCCTCGGCGGCGGCGCGGCGTTCGATTTTGCCGTCGGTGGAGAGCGGCGCCAGGGTGACGCGCACCGGCGCCTGGGGCGTGAACGGCCCGGCCAGGGTTTCGGCGGGCGGCAGGCGCAGCGGCAGGGCGGCGCGGGTGGCGACCGGCGCGGGGCTGGTGGCCTCCGTCACCCAGCAGCGGGTGGCGGCCAGGATGGTGGCGGGCAGTGGAACGCGGGCGCCGCCCTGGGGGAACAACTGGGCCAGCGGCAGCGCGGCCCCGGCCAGCACGGCGCGGGCGATGCTTTCCAGGTCGCCGGTGGCGGGCTCGGGCGTGGTGCCGGGGATTTCGGCGGCGCCGATCACCGCATCCTCGTCCCCGTCCAGCCAGCGGCGCAGGCGGCTTTGCAATTCGGTGGTATCGGCGGCGATCACCGCCAATCGGTGGTGCAGGGGCCGCCGCCCGGCGGCCAGGGTAAAGGCGATGTCCGCCGCCACCAATTCGGGATGCTCGCCCACATATTCGGCCAGGGCCTGGGCCTGACGGCGCAGCAGCGCGCGGTCGCGGCCACCCAGCACGAACAGATACGGTCCCGGGGCGTGCGGGCGCGGCGCCGGGGCGGGCGGCTGGTCCACCACCACATGGGCGTTGGTGCCGGAAAAGCCGAAGGATGAAACAGCGGCGCGGCGGTGGGCGTGCGGCCAGGGCGCAGGCGCGGAATTGACGGCGAACGGTGCCTCGGCAAAGCGGATGGCCGGATTGCCGCCGTTGAAATGCAGGGTCGGCGGCACCGTGCCGTGCTTCAGGCTCAGCAACACCTTGATCAGCCCGGCGATCCCGGCGGCGGTGGTGGCGTGGCCGATATTGGATTTGACCGAGCCCAGCAGCACCGAGCCCTTGGGTAGTGCACCGAAGGCGCGGGCCAGCGCCGCGTGCTCGATGGGGTCGCCCAGCGGCGTGCCGGTGCCGTGCGCCTCGACCAGTCCCACGCTGTCGGGGGTGATGCCGAAGCGGTCATAGACGCTGCGGATCAGCCGTTCCTGCGATTGGGCGCTGGGGGCGGTGATGCCGTTGGTGGTGCCGTCCTGGTTGGTGCCGCTGGCGACGATCACGCCATGGATGGTGTCGCCATCGGCCAGGGCGTCGGCCAGGGGCCGCAGCAGCACGGCGCCCACCGCCTCGCCCGGCACGATGCCGTCGGCCCCGGCGCCGAAAGCGGCGCAGCGGCCGCTGGGCGACAGCATGCCCGCCTGATTGGCCGAGCGGAAGAATCGCGCCGTGGATTGCACGAACACGCCGCCCGCCAGCGCCATGTCGCATTCGCCGTCCCACAGGGCGCGGCAGGCCAGATGCACCGCCACCAGCGACGACGAGCACGCGGTGTCCACCGTCACCGCCGGTCCCTTGAGGTCAAGGAAATAGGCGATGCGCGCCGGAACCAGCGAGGCGGTGTTGCCCCAGAACGCCTGACCGGGAACGTCCTTGCCGAACAGCGCGTCGTAATCGCCGGAACTGCACCCGGCGAACACGCCGACGCGGCGGCCGTGGATATCCGGTCCGGCATGCCCGGCATGTTCCAGGGTCTTCCACGCCTCTTCCAGGAACAGCCGCTGTTGCGGGTCCATGTAGCGGGCTTCCAGTCCGGAAATGCCGAAGAACGCCGGGTCGAAGGCGGCGACGTCGTCCAAAAAGCTGCCGTGGCGGCCGTAACTGCCGGGGGCGGCATCGCGGTACAGGGCGTCCAGGTCGAAGCGGCTGGCCGGTTCCACCAGATCGCGCCCCGCCGCCAGATGGCGCCACAGCGCCTCGGCATCGGCGGATTTGGCGAAGCGCCCGGCATAGCCGACGATGGCGATGGGCTGCTCGGCGGCCGGGCGTGCCGTTATCACCACCGGGGCGGCGGATTGGCCCGCCAGGAAGGCTTCCAGTTCGGCGAGATTCTTGTGGTCGAACAGATCGGCCTGCTCCAGCCGCACGCCCAGGTCGCGGCGCAGGCGGTGCACCAACTCGGCGCCCAGGATGGAATCCAGGCCGTAATCGGCAAACGAGCGGGCCGGGTCGATGGCGGCGGCGGCCATGTTCAGGGTTTCGCCGATGGCCGTCCGCAGGCGTTGACCCAGATCACCCGCGACCGGCGCCGCCGTCTGCGGTTGCGGGCCGGTGGCGCGGGCGGCCAGGATTTGCTGGCCCAGGGCGCATTCGCCGGGCGACGATCCCGCCAGCCAGTCGAACCCGCTTTCCGCCAGCACCGCACGCCACGAATCCGGGCTGAGCGACGGCGTGCCGGGGATGCGGCGCTGGGGATCGGTGAAGCGCCACCAGCCGTCCAGCAGGCCGAAGGTGACATGGGTGAACAGGGTGGCCGATGCGGTTTCGTTCAGCAGCAGCACGCCGCCCGGCGCCAGCAACTGGCGCACATGCCCCAGGGTGCGGCCCATGTCGGCGGTGGCGTGCAGCACGTTGGCGGCGATGACCAGATCGTAGCCGCCGGGGGTGACGTCCTGCCCGGCCAGCGGCTTTTCCACGTCGAACAGCGCGGTGGTCAGCGGCGGCACGCGCGGGCCATAGGTGCGTTCGGCATGGATCAGGAAGGCGCGCGACAAATCGGTGTAACGGTATTCGGCGATGCGGTCCCAATGGGGCGCCAGGGCCGCGAATACCGGCTCGCTGGTGCCGCCGGTTCCGGCGCCGATCTCCAGGATGCGGGTGCGCGGCTGGGCGGTGACGAAGGCCGCTGCCGCCTGGGCCAGAGTACGGCTGAAACGGGCGGCGACGGGGTTGTCCTTGTACACCGCCTCGACCAGATCCAGGCGGCCATCGGGGAACATGATGGCGGTGGCCGCCCGTTGCCCGGTCAGGATGTCGGGCAGGGCACGCAGGCAGGTTTCCGCCAGCTTCATCTGCGCGGTCGGCGCCCCCAAAGCCCGCCATGCCGCCCAGGGATCGGCGGCGGGCGCGGCATCGCCCAGCAGGGCGCGGGCGGCATCGCGCCAGCGTTGCAGCGCCGGGATCACGTTCGGGGTGTCGGCCAGGATGCGGGACAGAATCGGGGCGATGGCGCGGTCCAGGGCGGCGGCATCGGTCTCCAGCCCGGCATCGCCGTGCGGCGCGGTGATGATAGCGGTACCATCGGCGACGATTGGCAGCCAAAAGCGTTGCCGCTCGAACGGATAGGGCGGCAGCGACACGATACCGGGCCGTGCCGGGCGCGGCAGGCTGGTCCATTCCACCCGCAGGCCGTCCACCCACGCCGTTACCAGTTCGTCCAGCTTGCCCTCGTGCCACCAGCGGGCGGCGCGGCCGTCATCGGCAATGCCGGGCGGCGCGGCGTGACCAAGACGAACCGCACCTTCCTCACCCTCCAGCCAGCGGCGCAGCCGCGCCGCCAGATCGGGCACCGAAGACGCCACCAAGCCCAGCCGGTGCTCCATGGCCTCGCGGCCCACTTGCAGGGTGTGGGCGATGTCGGCCAGGGCCAGGGAAGAGGTGCCGCCGCCAAGGCGCGCGGCCAGTTGGTCCAGGGTGGACAGATGGGCGAACAAAGCCGCATCCACCTTCTGTCCCGATTGGTCCTCGACCCAGCGCAGCAGGGCCAGCCGTTGCGACGGTTCCAGGCCCAGGCTGTCGAAATCCTCGGCGCCGTCGATGTCGGCGGCGGCGACCCCCAGCATCTCGGCCAGACGGGCGCGCAACGCGGTCCCGTCCACGGCCGGGCGGTCCTGCAATGCCGCCAGCAAATTGGCGGCTTGCACCCGCAGCCGTTCCGGCGTGCGCGCCGACAGCAGGATGACCTGGGGCGCGGTGTCGGTGGTGATGGCGGCGGGGGGAGCTTCGGCCAGGATGGCGTGGGCATTGGCGCCGCCCGCCCCGAACGACGACACGCAGGCGACGCGCGGCCCGGCAGGCCATGGTCCCAGGGCGCGGTGCAGCACGAACGGGCTGTTCTCCAGCCGCAGATTGGGATTGACGCTGTCGGCGTGCAGGGTGGGCGGCACCTGGCGGTGGCGCAGCGCCAGCACCATCTTGGTCACCCCGGCGATGCCCGCCGCCGCCTCCAGATGGCCGATGGCCGATTTGACCGAGCCCAGGGCGCAGAAACCACGTTCGCCGGTGTCGGGGGCAAAGGCCTGGATCAGCCCTTCCAATTCGATGGGGTCGCCCAATTCGGTGCCGGTGCCGTGCGCCTCGACACAGGTGACGTCACGGGCGCGCAGCCCGGCCTGGGCCAGGGCGTCGCGCACCAGATCGCGCTGCGCCGCCGGGTTGGGCACGGTATAGCCGTTGCTGTGGCCGCCGTGGTTGATGGCGGTGGCGCGGATCACCGCATGGATGCGGTCGCCATCGGCCAGCGCCCGCGACAACGGCTTCAGCACCACGCAGCCGACGCCCTCGCCGGGGACGAAGCCATCGGCTCCGGCACCGAAGGCGGCGCAGCGGCCACTGGGCGACAGCATGCGCGCGGCGCTGAGGTCGATGAAGGTGCGGGGGTGCAGGTACAGATTGACGCCACCCGCCAGTGCCATGGACACCCGGCCCGCGCGCAGGCTTTCGCAGGCCTCATGCAAGGCGGTCAGCGACGCCGAGCACATGGTGTCCACCGCCACGCTGGGGCCGGTCAGGTCCAGGGCGTGCGATACCCGGTTGGCCGCCCCGGCGAACGAGGTCTGCGGCCGCACCAGGGCGCCGCCCGCGCCGGGGAAGGGATCATGCAGGGCGAAGCCGGTCTTGGTGATACCGACGAACACGCCGACCGGATTGGCCGCCGCCAGCCGGGCCGGGGCATAGCCCGCATCCTCGGCCGCCGCCCAGGCGCACATCAGGAACAGCCGCTCTTGCGGGTCCATGGCGGCGGCGTCGCGCGGGCTGATCCGGAAGAACAGCGGGTCGAAATCGGCGAAGCCGTCCAGGAAGGCGCCCCATTTGCCATAAGACAGGCCCTCGGCCGCTGCGCGGTCGCGGTCGGCGGTGTAAAAGCCGTCCAGCCGCCAGCGTTCCGCCGGGATTTCGCCGACCATGTCGCGGCCCGCGCACAGATTGTCCCAGAACTGGTCCAGGCTGTCGGCGCCGGGATAGCGCCCGGCCATGCCGATGATGGCGATGGGTTCGTCCGTTGCTTCTCGGACAGGGGCAAGAATCTGCGCTGCGACCGGAGCCGCCGCCGCACTGCCCAGCCATTGACGGCAGGCCGTTTCGTGGGTCGCGGCAAGGTGCTCCGCCACTTCCACCAGGGTGCGGTACTGGAAGAACAGGGTCTTGGGCAAGGCGGCGAAGACGTCGCCCAAGGCAGCGTTCAGCCGGGTGATCATCAGCGAATCGATGCCGTATTGCTCCAGCGGCACCTGGACATCCACCGCGCCGGGGGCGAAGCCGCCCGCCTGGGCGAACAATCCGGCCAGCCGCGTTGCCACCTGTTCGGCCAGCGGTGATTGATTCACAGCCTCGGGTTCTGCGGCGAAGAAGGCGCGGATGCGGCCTTCGTCCCCAGCCAGCACCGCCGCGCGGCTGACCTTGGCCGCCAGGATGCGTTCCAGCGCGGCCAAACCGGCGCTTCTGCTCAGCGGGCGCTGGCCCATGCGTTGGAACAGCGCCTCGGCGGTGTCGTCGTCCACACGCATGCCGCCCTCGGCCCATAGCGGCCAGTCGATGGCCACCACCGGCAGGCCGTGCGCCTCGGCCAGCGCGTCCAGAACGCCGTTGGCGGCGGCATAATCGGCCTGCCCGGCATTGCCGAACGCCCCGGCCAGGGACGAGAACAGTACCAGCGCCTGCAAGTCCACACCGGCGCAGGCGGTGATCAGCGCCGCCGCACCATCGGCCTTGGGCGCCATCACTGCCGCCATATCCTCGGCCCGCTTGGTCTTCAGCCAGCCGTCGCGCAAGGTTCCGGCGCAATGCAGCACCACGTCCAGGCGGCCATGCACCTCGGTCACATGGCGGATCAGGGCTTGCACCGCTGCCCGGTCGGCCGTGTCGGCCTGACGATAGGCGGCGACGGCGCCCAGCCGCCGCACCTCGTCCACCAGGGCGGCGCGTTCGGCATCCTCGGGCCGCGATCCGGCCAGCACCAGCACGGCGCCGGGGACGGTGGCGGCGATGTGGCGGGCCAGCAGACGGCCCAAGCCGCCATTGGCGCCGGTGATCAGGAACACGCCGCGCGGCCGCCATGGCGTGGCGTCCCCGGCGGCAAGCTCGCGCCAGCGCCGCACCAGCCGCTGGCCGTTCTGATAACGCACCCGGCTGTCGCCATCCTCGGCGGCCAGCAAGCGCGCCAGTTCGGCGGGGGCGATGCCGGGGGCAACCTCGATCACCTGTCCGCGCAGGCGGGGCGATTCCAGGCAGGCGGTGTCGAGCATGGCGCCCAACCCCGCCGCCGCCGCGCCCAGCGGCACCACCAATTGCACCAGGGTGTCCGAGGCCAGCACCTCTTGCAGCAGCGTCAGCAGGCGCGGCGCCAGTGCTGCTGGATCGGCGGGGGCGTCCACCACCCGGACGCTGGCATCCGTCACCGTCACCCCGGCGGCGACCACCAGACGCTGCGGCCGGGGCGGGGCGCCCGTCATTGCCGCGTGCCAGAACGGCGTGAAGACCAGGGTGGAATCGCTGCGGCCGGGCAGCCAGAAGCGGGTGTCGGCAAAGGCACGCGGCGGCAGCGGCGCCCGGCGCGGCATGGTCGCGGCAGGCGGATCGGCGACCACCACATGGGCGTTGGCGCCGCCGAAGCCAAAGGACGACAGCCCGGCCAGACGCGGGCGGGGCCAGTCCTCGGCCTCTTGCAGCAGGCGGAACGGCCCGCCGGCCAGTTCCAGATGGGGGTTGGGCGGCTGGCAATGCAGGCTGGCGGGCAGGCGCCCGCGCTGCATGGCGGCCAGGATTTTGACCAGTCCGGCCAGTCCCGCCGCCGCCTCCAGATGGCCGATATTGGCTTTCAGCGTGCCCACGGCGACAGAGGCGTGTGGCGCGGTGGTGGAGCCGGTCGCCGCTTCCCAGGCGCGGCGCAAACCGTTGAGTTCCACCGGGTCGCCCAATTCAGTGCCGGTGCCGTGTGCTTCGATATAAGAAAGGTCGGTGGGGTCGATGCCGCTCCAGGCTGCCCGCAGCAGTGCCGCCTGGGCGGTGACGCTGGGCGCGGTCAGCGATCCGGCGCGGCCGCCATGGTTCTCGGCGGTGCCGACCAGCACGCCCAGGATGCGGTCGCCGTCGCGTTCTGCCTGATCCAGCCGCTTCAGCAGCACGGCGACCACGCCTTCGCCCCTTCCATAACCATCGGCGGCGGCGCCGAACGCCTTGCAGCGGCCATCGGGGCTGAGCATGCCCGCCTGGGCCGGACCCTGGAAGCCGCTTTCCGCCAAGGTCAGATTCACGCCGCCCACCAGCGCCGCCGGGCAATCGCCGCGCCGCACCGCCTCGGCGCCGCGCACCAGCGCCACCAGCGACGAGGAACACGCGGTGTCAATGGTCTGGCTGGCGCCGCTCCAGTTGAAGACATGGGACAGGCGGTTGGCGATCATCGCCAGGGAGTTGCCGGTGGCGGCATAGCCGTCGCTGATCCCGGCCTCGCGCAGCAACTGGCCGTAATCCAGCGCGCTGGCGCCCACATAAACGGCGGTGGCGGCGGGCAGATCCTCGGGGTGCAGCCCCGCATCCTCCAGGCAGCGCCACGCGGTTTCCAGCATCAGCCGCTGCTGCGGGTCCATGCGCTCGGCCTCGACCGGCGACACCCGGAACAGGGCGGCGTCGAAGCGCTCCACATCGGCCAAAAAGCCGCCGCGCCAGGGAGTCTTGAAGCCGCGCGCCGCCGGGGCCGGGCCGGTCAGATCGTCGCCCGCCAGCAGGCGGTCGAACAGCGCCGGGATGCTGTCGGCGCCGGGGAAGCGCCCGGCCATGCCGATGATCGCCACGCCGTCGCGGCGGCCCGGCGTGGCGGCGCGCAGTATCGGTTGTACGGCACGGGCGGGTTGGGCCGGGCGGGCGGCGGCGGCGATGCCATGGCGGGCCATCAGATGCTCGGCCAGCGCCTCGACGTGTTCGGCCTCGAAGAACACCGCCGGGGACAAGGAAATCCCATAGGCGGTGGACAAGGCGGCGGCCAGCCGGGCCAGCGAGATGGAATCGAAGCCCAAATCGTGGAAGGCTTCGCGCAGGCCCAATTGCTCGGCCGGGAATTTCAGCAATTCGGCGGCATGGGCGCGCAATTCATGGGCCAGGACAAGGCGGGGATCGGCCTGGGCAGTCTGCGGCAGTGTCGTCTGCGCTGTATTGGCCGATGCCGCCAGCCGCACGCCGTGGCAGGTGGCGACGGGGGCGCTGTCGCCATCCAGGAACCACAGGCCGAAGCCGTCGCCCTCGGGCGCGGCGATGATCTGGGCGATGTCGGCGGTGCCGCTCAGCGTGGCGCCGTCCAGGCCCGCCAGCACGGCAGGTCCGTCGGTCGTCAGCAGCAACGCCTGGAAGGCGGCGGCCAGGGCCGGGGCGGCGATGCAGGTGCCACGCTTGAAATGATCCTGTTGCGGCGGGTCGGCGCGCAGCACGCAAGTCACGGCGCCGCCCGGCGCCAGCACGGCATGGGCCACGCTTTCCAGATAGGGGGCGAAATCATAGCCCCGGCGGCGCAGACGCTCGTAAAGCTCGGTGGCGTCGATGCGGGTGCCGCCGGAATTGTTGGGGACGGGGCGGGGGAATCCCTGCGTCAGGCGGGCCTCGGCCCAGGCGGTGCCGTCCACCGCCAGCCGCACGATGTCGGCATCCAATTCGGCGGTCAGTTCTTGCGCCTTGGCCCAATCCATGTCGGCCAGCACGCGCAGATCGGCCAGCGCCAGCGGGCCGTTCATGCCCGCCACGCGGGCCACCGCCAGCATGGCCTCCAACGCCGCCAGCGGCAGCACCTCCGGTTGCCGGTCGCGCTTTTGCACATAGTCGCGCAATTCGTCCAGATACAGCCGGGTGGCATAGCGTAGCCCCGACAAATCTGACCGGTTTTCGCCGATCAGCGGATGCAGCTTCTGCCGCGACCCCAGCGGCTGCACCACCGAGGGGGCGTCGGGCCATTCCGGGTACCAGCAGCGCACGCGCTCGAACGGATAGGACGGCAGCGGCAGGCGGCGCGGCTGGCGGCCCGCATGCAGGGCATCCCAATCCAGTTCGGTGCCGCTGACCCAGGCTGCGGCTACCGATTCCGGGTCGCCCAGATCGGCGGGCAGCGGGTCGCATTCCAGGATGGTGCGGGCGTAATGCAGGCCGGGGGCGGCACCGGGGGCGGCGATGAACGCCGCCAGCCGCGCCGCCGCCGCCGCGCGATCGGCCACCACCACGGCCATACGGCATGGCAATTGGTTGCGTCCGACCTGAAGGGTGTAGGCCAGATCGGCCAGGGATTGTTCGGGATGGGCCAGCAGATGGGCGTGGAAGCGCCGCGCCACCTCGGTCAGTTGCGCCTCGCCCATGGCCGACAGCACCAGGATGTGCGGCCCGGCATCGGTGGGGAGTGCGGCGGGCGGGGAGGTGTATTCCTCGATGACGATGTGCGAGTTCATGCCGCCCGCGCCGATCGAGGTGATGCCTGCGCGGCGCGGAATCTCGGCCCCGCTGGCATCCTTGCGGCGGGTCCACGGTTCCAGACGGCGCTGCACCACGAACGGCGTCTTGGCGAACGGGATGTTGGGGTTGAGCGTCTCGGCGTGCAGCGACGGCGCCAGCATGCCGTGCCGCATCTGCATCAGCACCTTGACGATCCCGGCCAGACCGGACGCCGCCAGCAGGTGGCCCACATTGCTTTTGACCGTGCCGATGGGGCAGGTCTGCACGGTGTCGGTGTGGCGCCGCCAGGCCTGGGTCAGCGCCTTGACCTCGATGGGGTCGCCCAACGCGGTGCCCGAGCCGTGGCCCTCCACATAGCCGATGGTGTCGGCACTGATTCCGGCATCGTCCAGCGCCTCGGCGATGGCGGCGGCCTGCTGGTGTGGGTTGGGCACGGTGAAGCCGTTGCGCACGCCCGCATTGCTGATCGCCGTGCCACGGATGATGCCGTAAATGTGGTCGCCGTCCCGTTCGGCGTCGGCCAGCCGTTTGAGCACCAGGGCGCCGACACCCTCGCCCAGGATGGTACCGTCGGCGCCCAATCCGTAACCCCGGATCACCTCGGCCGTTTTGGAGGTGAAATGTTCCTGACTCGTAGCGATCAGCTTCTGCGGATGTAGTAGCAGGCTGATGCCGCCCGCCAGCGCCATGCGGCAGCGCCCGGCCCGCAGCATGTGCACCGCCTCGTGCACGCAGGTGGACGAGGCCGAGCACATGGTATCGAGGAAATAGGACGGCCCGGTAAAACCGTAGAAATACGACACCATGTTGGGCACGGTGCCGGTATAGCTGCCGCTGGCCAAAGAGCCGCGCATCAGCATGTTCTGGAAGCCGTAGAGGTCGTACTCGTTGGTCATCGAGCCCATGATGATTGCGACGTCGCCGCCCAGGCGCGTGCGCATGGTCTCGCGCGAGTATCCGGCGTCCTCGAATGCCTCGACCGAGGTTTGCAGGAACAGCCGCACCTCGGGTGACATCAGTTCCGCCTCGTATTGCGAGATGCGGAAATAGCGCGGGTCGAAGGCGGCGATGTCGTCCAGGAAGCAGCCGGTCTTGACCACACTCTTGCCCAGCACGTCGCGTTCGGGGTGCAGCAGCGCCGCGTGGTTCCAGCGGTCGGCGGGATAGGGTTCGAAGCCGTGCAGGCCCTGGGCCAGCATGTCCCAGAACGCTTGCTGGTCCCCGGCCTTGGCCACCTTCAGCGACAGGCCGACGATGGCGACGTCGTGGGTGCCGCGCCCGTATTCCTCGGCGGTGGGCCGGGCGCGAATCGTTTCGAGAGCGGCACGTTCCGGCTGCGTGGCGGCGGTGGGGGCATCGCCCAGGGCGCCGGTCAGGGCGGCGCCGTGTTCCGCCACCAGATGGGCGGCGATGCCCGCCACGTCCACATATTCGAAGAACAGGGTCTTGGACAGCGGCCCCAGGGCTTCTTCCAGACGGTTGGTGGCCTCGACGATGGCGATGGAATCCAGGCCGTATTCGTCCAGCTTGCGGTTGACGCGGATTTGCCCCGGCTCCAGATGCAGCACGTCGGCCAGCACGGCGCGTAGGAAATCCTGGGTGCGGGCCTCCAGATCGGCGGGGCGGTCGGTCGGCTGCGCGGCGGGGGCCGGTTCCGGCGCGCCCTGGCCGAAATCCGCCAGCATTTGCCGCAGCCGCTCGGGCCGTCCGTGCAGCACGGTGGCGCAAGCGGGCGCGCCCGCCGTCAGCAGATGCTCCAGCGCCGCCAGACCGGTGGCGGCGGGCATGGGAATGGTGCCGAAGCGGCGGGTCAGCGCCGCCTGGGTGGCGGAATCCACGCTCATGCCGCCCTCGGCCCACAGCGGCCAGCCCACCGACAGCACGGTACGGTGCTGTGCCCCCTCGGCGAAACCGTCCATGAAGGCGTTGGCGGCGGCGTATTCCGCCTGTCCGGCATTGCCGAAGCGCGCCGCCACCGACGAGCACAGCACCAGGAAATCCAAATCCAGGCCGCGCGTGGCCGCGTCCAGTGCCAGGGTGCCCGCCAGCTTGGGCGCCAGCACGGCGCTTTTCGCATCCGCCGCGCGGGTCAGCATGTAGGCATCGTCCAACACGCCCGCCGCGTGGATCACGCCGCGCAGGCCGGGCATGCCCGCTACCGCCGCCGCCACGGCGTGGCTATCGGTCAGGTCGCAGGCCACATAGCGCACGCGCTCGCCCAATTCGGCCAGCCGGGCATCGTCAGCGGCGATTTCGGCGCGGCCGCTCAGCACCACCTGACCGGCGCCGCGTTCCAGCAGCCAGCGGGCGAAGATGCGGCCCAGCCCGCCCAGGCCGCCGGTGATCCAATAGGTCGCTCCAGGGGCCAGGGTCAGCGGCGGCGCGGCGGCGGTGATTTCCTCGGGCACCCAGGCCAGACGGCGGCCATCGGCCTCGTGGCGCAGCTCGGGCCAGCCATCGCCGCGCGTTGCTTCCGCCGCTGCGATGGCGGCCAGACGCTCGGCGGTGATGCTTCCCGCCACCTGCACCAAAGCGCCGTCCAGCCGGGGCTGTTCCTGGCGCGCCGTCATCAGCAGCGCCGCCAGTGGCCGGGTCAGCAGGGGCGGCAGCGCCGCATCGGCCAGCACCAGGATGCGCTGGCGGTCCTGGCCGCGCAGGCGGTCGCGGATGATGCCGTGCAGCGCCGCGATCCACGCCGCCGCCGTCGTGGCCATGTCGTCGGGATCGGCGGCGGGCAGGGGGATGGCGCCGGGCGGGCCGTCGCTCAGCCCGGCCAGTACGATGGTGACGGTCCGGCCCACATCGGTTCGCGTCGGCAACGGCCTGTCCCGCCACGCCCCCGCCGCCAGGAACGGCGCGGCGATGCTTGGCGTGGCGCTCATGGCGCGCAGCGACAAATCGTGGAAGACGACGCGGGGGCAGCCGTCCTTGTCCAGCAGCTCGATGTCCAGGCGGATCAGGCCTTCGCTCTGCGGCACGGATGCGCGGCGGATGCGCGCCCACATCACCGGCTCGCACGGCCCCCACATGTCCAGGCGGCGGCAGGCGAAGGGCACGGCGGCGCCCGGCGGATGGTCGCCGTCCAGCGCCGCCCAGGCCTGGATGGCGGCGTCCAGCACCACCGGATGCAACGGCATTTCGGCCAAAGCGGGCTGTTGGCGGCGGCCCAGCTTGATCTGCGCCAGCACGAAGCCGTCGCCCGCCTGGATGTGCGTCAACACCTGAAAGGCCGGGCCGTGCTCGACGCCGTCGGCGCGCAGGCGGGCATAGCATTCGGCGGGGGGCACGATGCGGGGCGCGGCGGCGCGCAGGGCGGCAAGGTCCAGGGCGGCGGGTGCCTCGCCGCTCAGCGGGCGCAGGCTGCCGCGCACCCGTTCGCCGTCCGCCTGGGCCAGGGTGAAAGACAGGGCATCGCCCTGGCGGTGCAGAACGCTCTCGATCTCGGTGATGCCGCCGCCATCAACGACCGGGCGGGTCCACATCCAGTCGGTGAAGCTCCATCCGGCGGCGACGCTGTCCAGGCCGCGTTGGGCGGCGGCGCGGGCCATTTCCAGCGCCGCCATGCCCGGCAGCACCCGCGTTCCGCCCACATGGTGGTCGGCCCAGACTGGCGCGTCGCCCGGCAGGCGGGTCTGCCAGCGCAAGGCGGCGAAATCCGAAACGTTGCGGTGCAGCAGCGGATGGGCGACGGCGCCGTCATCCTTGAGCGGCACCGACAAATCCAGCCAATGGCGCTGACGGTCAAAGGGGTAAAGCGGGGCGTGGATGCGCCGCGCCTTGCGCTTGGGCCACGTCACCGCCTTGCCGTTCACCCAATCCTGGCCGGGGCCATCGCCGCCGCCGCCGGGTAGCAGCAGGCCGGGATGGGGCTGCTCGGCCAACAAGGCTTCCAGCGCCGCTACCGCTTGTTCCCAGGTGGCGGCGGTGATGGCAGCGCGGGTGTCCAGGGCCTCGCGCCCGGTTTGCAGGGTCAGGGCCAGATCGGCCAAACTCACCCCGGCCGGAGGCTGGGCGGCGAAAGCGCGCAAGGCCGCCGCCAGCGCCCGCAACCGCCCGTCGTCACGGGCCGAGAACGGCAGCACCACCGCGCCGCGTCCCGGTTTGGCGGGCGGCACCTGCGGCGCTTCCTCGATCACCACATGGCCGTTGGAGCCGCCGAAGCCGAACGAGCTGACGCCCGCGCGGCGGGGGGCGCCGGGCGTGGGCGGCCATTGCGTGGCCTCGGCCTGGATGCGGAAATCGCTGCCCGACAGGTCGATCAGGCGGTTGAGCTGTTGGAACCCCACATTGGCGGGCAATTGGCCGTGGCGCAGGGCCGCCAGCACCTTGACCATGCCCGCCACCCCGGCGGCGCCTTCCAGATGGCCCATGTTGGTCTTGACCGAGCCGATGCCGATGGCGCCGGGGCGCGGCTCGGTGCCCGCCGCCCTATGCAGGCGGGCGAAGGCCTGTTTCAGCCCGGCGATCTCGATGGGGTCGCCCAGCGGCGTACCGGGGCCGTGCGCCTCCAGATACGAAATGTCGGCGGGGGTCAGGTCCGCCCCGGCCAAAACCTCGGCGATCAGCGCCGCCTGGGCCTCGGGATTGGTCACGGTCAGGGAATTGGTGCGGCCGCCATGGTTGATGCCGATGCCGCGAATCACGCCGTGGATGGGATCGCCATCGGCCAGCGCCCGCTCTAGCGGTTTCAACAGCAGTACCGCGCCGCCCTCGCCGCGCACATAGCCATCGGCGGATTCGTCGAACGCCTTGGCGCGGCCGTCGCGCGACAGCATGCCCGCCTTGGAAAAGGCGACGAAATGGTTGGGCGACCAGATCAGATTGACGCCGCCCGCCAGCGCCATGTCGCATTGCCCGGCGCGCAGCGCCGCCATCGCGTCGTGCACGGCGGTCATCGAGGCGGCGCAGGCGGTGTCGTTGGTGACGCTGGGGCCGCGCAGATCGAAGAAATGCGAAACACGGTTGGCGATGATGGAAAAGGCGATGCCGGTCGGGGTATAGGCATCCACCGCCGCCAGATGCTTTTCCAGCAATTCGGCGTAATCCCAGTGGCACACCCCCATGAACACGCCGGTGCGGCTGCCCGCCAGGGCCGAGGCGCGATAGCCCGCATCCTCGATGGCGTGCCAGGCCATTTCCAGGGCGAAACGCTGCTGCGGGTCCATCCACGCCGCCTCGCGCGGGGAAATGGCGAAAAAGCCCGCGTCGAAGCAATCGGCGTCGGCGACGAAACCGCCCCAGATGCTGGCGGTCTTGTTGCCGCGGGCCGGATTGCCGCGCCACGCTTCCTTGTCCCAGCGCTGGGCCGGAACCTCGGTGATCAGCGAGCGCGCCGCCGCCAGATGGTCCCACAGCCCGTCCAGCGACTCTGCGCCGGGCAGGCGCAGACCCATGCCGATGATGGCGATGGCGGCGGGCTGCGTCATGGGCGGCCCCCAATCACCCCAGCGGAGCGGTGGTTTGACATTTCAGCGAAGCGGCGGTTCAGCATGCTTGCCGTGGCGTCCAGCAGGCGCAGGGCGATGTCGTCCACATGGCGGGCCCGCCAGGATTGCAGGTCGGTGCCCGCCACCCATTGGTTAAAGGCGCCCTGCGCCGGGCCGCAATGGATTTGGAAATCCACCTTGTGCTCCAGATCGCCGTTCAGCGCCCAGCGGCTGGCATCCTTGAAATAGCGGCGGAACACCAGCGCCATCTTGTGCTTGGGCATGCGTTCGGCGCGCTCGATCTCCTCGGCGCTCAGGCGGCTGCGCACCTCGTCCCACACCGTGGTCAGCGGACGGCGGAAGATGCGGTCCTCGATCTGGCGGCGGGTGGCGGCATCCATGGCCTCCAGCCCGTCGAACTGGCGGTAGGCGGCCACCAGTTTCTCGGCGCGGGCGGGGAAGAACAGTCCCTTTTTCAGCACCTGCACCTTCGAGCCCAGTTCGAACATCTCGCCCGAGGGGGCATAGGCCATGTCGTGGACGGCGGCGCCCTCCAGCATGTCCTTGACCGCGTCGCTGGTGCCCGCCTCGACGCTGCATTGGTTGATGGAGCCGGTGGCGATGAATTCGGCGCCCAGCACCAGCACCGCCGCCGCCGCCTCGGGCGTGCCGATGCCGCCCGCCGCGCCCACATGCACCCGCCCGGCGAAGCGGGGAAAGGCATCGGCGGCGGCGTCGCGCACCCGCAGCACCGCCGGGATCAGGGTAAAGGGCATGCCCTGATCAGTGTGGCCGCCGGAATCCGATTCGACGCACAGGGCATCGGCCATGGGCACCTGGGCCAGCAGCGCCGCCTGCGCCTCGGTGATGGCGCCCGCCTGCCGCAGCCGCGCCACCACCCGCTCGGGCGCGGCGGCCAGGAATTGGGCGGCGACGTCGGGGCGCGACACCTTGGCGATGATGCGGTTGTTGGCGCGGATCTTGCCGTTTTCCTCGCGCAGGCCCAGGGCGCGCCAGCGCGCCAAGGCGGGTGTCACCTCCATGAAGGCCGAGGCCTCGGCCACCCGCACGCCGTGGCGGATCAGCAGATCGGCCAACTGGTCTTCCAGATGGGGATTGTTGACGTGGGCGATGAAGTTGACGCCGAACGGCGCGCCTTCCGGCAGGTTGGCTCGGATGGCGGTGATGGCCTGCTCGACCCGCTCCATGGACAGGCCGCCCGCGCCGAAGAACGCCAGCATGCCCGCCCGGCCCATGCGAACCACCATCTCGACCGAGGACACGCCCTGGTACATGGCGCCGCAGACATAAGGATGGCTCAGGCCGAAATCGGTGCAGAACGCGCGCGAGCCCAGATTGTCCAGGCTGAACGGCCCGGTGGTTGGCGCGGGTGCCGGGGGCGGGGGCGCGGCGGGCGCCTCCTCGGCGGCGAGGGCGGCGGCATCCAGCGGCCCGGCCTCGGCTTCGGTGCGGCGGACCATGGGCTTGACCACTGGTGGGCCGTCGCCGATCTCGGTCACGTCCTCGAACCGCAACCCCTTGGCCAGCAGATAGCGGATAGACTCGCACCAGCGCACCGGGGCGGTGATCTGCTCCACCATGCGCTCGCGGAGCAGGGCGGGATCATGGGGGCGGGCGGTGACGTTGGAAATCACCGGCACGGCGGGCGCGGCAAAGGTGAAGTTGGCAGCGAAATCGGCGAAATCGCGGCGGGCCTCGGCCATGAACGGCGTGTGGAAGGCGCCGCCCACCGGCAGCACAACGTAATGGCTGGCCCCGGCCGCGCGGAACAATGGCTCCGCCGCCACCACCGCCTCGCGGCGGCCCGACAGTACGATCTGGCGTGGGGTGTTGAAATTGGCGGGATGGATGTCGGTCAGGCCATGGTCCCGCACCAATGCCGCGATCTGGTCGGCATCCAGGCCGATCACCGCCGCCATGCCGCCGCCCTGGGCGCGGTCCATCAATTGGCCGCGCTTGTGCACCAGCTTCAGGCCGGTGGCGAAATCCACCACACCGGCGGCGAACAGGGCAGCGTATTCGCCGACGCTGTGGCCCAGCACCACGTCGGGGGTGGCGTCCTGGGCCAGGAATTTGAGGGCGCTGACCACGTACAAAGCGGGCTGGGTGAAACAGGTGCGGGTCAGCCGCTCCATGGGACCGTTCAGGCACAGCTCGGCGATGGAGAACCCCAGCACCGCATCGGCCTCGGCCACCTTGTCCGGGAAGGACTCGAACAGACCGGCGCCCATGCCGACGCGCTGTGCCCCCTGGCCGGGAAACAGAAAGGCTTTCATGGCGTGCCCCACGCGTTGCCCGGACGGTCCCAGACGACGGTGCCCAGGTCCAGCTTGACCACCCGGTCGGCAAGGTGCCAGTAGCGTTCGTCATGGGTGACGGCCACCACCAGCTTGCCCCGCGCCTTCAGGTCCGGGATCACCGTTTCATAGAAATAGCGGCGGAAATGGATGTCCTGCTCGGCCGACCATTCGTCGAACAGATAGATGGGCCGGTCCTCCAGCAGCGCCGCCACCAGGGCCAGCCGCTTGCGCTGGCCGGTGGACAGGTTGGTCGTCGAAAAGCGGCCGTCGGCGAACCGGACCTTGCCGCCCAGACCCATCTGCTCCAGAAGCTCCTGGACGCGGGCGGGATCGGCGTTCTCGGCGCCGTACAGGCGGTCGAACAGGTGGAAATCCACGAAGATGGCGGAAAACAGCTCGCGCAGACCGGCGACGGCGCGGGCGGTCAGGGGCTGGCCGTCAACGCGGATGCTGCCCGCCGCCGCCGGATACAGCCCGCACAGCAGGCGGAGCGCGGTGGATTTGCCGCTGCCGTTGCCGCCGACCACGAACACCACCTCGCCGCGCTTCAGCTCCAGCGACAGCGGCCCGGCGGTGAAGGTGGCGGTGCCGCTTTCATCGTGGTGGGTGAAGGTGATCGCGTCATAGCTCAGGGTGGTGAACCCGGCCAGCGGCGCCGCCAGGGCGCGGGCCTCGTCCGGCGACAGGGCGCCCGCTTCCTCTAGTTGGCGGCGCACCGCCAGCACGCTGTCCAGCCCGGCCTGGGCGCGCAGGAACATGGGCGATTGGGCAACGATCTTGGCCAGCGGACTGACGCAGAACAGCAGCACCGGCACCAGTTGGAACACCAGCAGGGTGTGACCCTGGGCGGCGTCGGGGAAGAAATAGGCCACCACGCCCAGCATCAGATAGGTGACGAAAGACGACAGCAGGATCATCTCGGCCCAATGCTCGCCCGAGGCCACCAGTCCGGCCTCGGTCCGCCGCGACAGGACGCGGTAGGCCCGTTCCACTGCCTGGCCGCGCGCGCTGTTCAGGCGCAATTCCTTGGCGCCGCGCAGGATGGCATCAATGGCGTCGAGCATGCGGCCCTGATGGCGGCTCAGGCGGGCCAGGGTGGCGGCGAAACGGCGGTTGACCGCCACATAGGCGGCGACGCCCACCGCCACCGCCGCCACGAACACGGCGAATGCCATGGGCGACAGGTACAGCAGGTAAAACAGCGAGAAGAACAGCAGCACCGCCTGTTGCAGCGCGTCCACCAGCAGCGGGAACGTCACCGACAGGTGGTTGGTCTCGTGCGACACCATGGCGTACAGGGTGCCGCGTCCGACCCGGTCGGCCACCAGCAATTCCGACTGGCGCAGGCGGTCCACCACGTCCAGGCGCAACTGGTTCAGCAGCGTCTCGATGATGCGGTTGGCGTCCAGCAGGGCGGCGTTGTTGCACAGGTAATAGACCAGGAAACAGCCGCCGAACAAAACCCACGACCACAGGCCGGGCCATGCGCCCTGGGCGACCTCGACGGCGATGCGGTTGATCATCACCACCAGCCCGGCATTGGCCAGACCGGCCACCACGATCAGCGCGGCCATCAGGATCAGCGTGCGGCGGCCCGCCCCGGCCAGGAAAGACAGCAGGGTCATGCCGCCCCCCCGGCGCATTCCGCCACCACTTTTCCCAAATCCATGGTCAGGCGGCGGTCGCACTCCGGCCAGTAGCGGTCGTCATGGGTGACGGCCAGCACCGTCTTGCCCCGCGCCTTCAGGTCGGGCAGCAGGCGGGTGTAGAACAGGTGACGGAAATGGGCGTCCTGGTCGGCGGCCCATTCGTCGAACAGGTAAATGGGCCGGTCCTCCAGCAACGCCACGATCAGCGCCAAGCGCTTGCGTTGACCGGTGGACAGGCTGGTGGTGGTGAAGGCGCCATCGGCAAAGCCGACCTTGCCGGTCAGCTCCATGGTGTCGATCAGTTCCGCCACTCGTGCCGGATCGGCATCTTCCAGGCCGTACAGGCGGTCGAACAGATGGAAATCGGCGAACACCGCCGAGAACATCTCGCGCAGATCCTGGCGGGTGTCGGCCTCCACCGCCACGCCGTCCACAATGATGCTGCCGTCATCGGGACTGTACAGGCCGCATAACAGCTTCATGGCGGTGGATTTGCCGCTGCCGTTGCCGCCGGTGACGAACACCGTCTCGCCGCGCCGCAGGCTGAGGTCCAGCGGTCCCGAGGTGAAGGATGCCTCGCCGTCCGCCTCGCGGTAGCTGAAGCTCAGGCCCCGGCATTCCAGCAGGGTGAAATCGGTGAAGCGCGATCGCGCCAGAACTTCCGCCGCCGGGCGGCCGCTTTGCAGCCGTTGCTCCAGCCGGGCGACATGGCCCAGGCCCAGATCGGCGCGGGCGTAAAGGGGGGCGGCGGCGGTCAGCGCGGTGACCGGGCCGACGCAGAAGATGGCGGCGGCGGTGATTTTGTAGATGGCGTCGGTATAGCCCGAGAAGAAGGCGGGCAGCACGAAGATCACCACGCCGACCAGGGCGTACAGGAAGGCGTTGCCGAATTGCAGCAGGATCACCCACTTGCCGCCGACGCCGATCACCTTGTCGCGCAGGGTATCGACCACGCCCGAGAAATGGGCGAACAGCGCGTCGTTGCGGTCGGCGTTCAGGCGGATTTCCTGGAAGCCACGGGTGAAGTGGCTCAGGCTGTCCAGCATGGCCGCTTCCTGGTGGTGCACTTGGACCAGCGCCTCGTCCAGACGGCGGCGGCGCAGCCAGAACAACCCCAGGCCCAGGGCGGTGCAGGCGGTCACCACGGCGAACGCCGCCAGCGACACGGTGGCGATGTACAGCAGGCAGAACACCAGCAGCAGGCTGCTTTGCGCCGCGCTGACCAGCAGCGGCAGGCTTTGCGACAGGTGGTTGATTTCCTGGCCGATGGTGGCGAACAGCTCGCCCCGGTCCAGGCTTTCCAGAATGCGCAGATCGACGCGGCGGATTTTCCCGGCGACGCGCAGGCGCAGCGCCTCCAGCCGGTGCTGCACCAGCCGGTTGGCCTCGCGCAGCGAGGCGCGGTCGGCCACGTAGAAAAAGGCGAACAGCGCCACGTACAGCAGGATGGTGTCGCCGCCCAGCGGCCGCGCCAGCACCGCGCGCTCCGCCGCCTCGTTGATCATGCCCAGTAATGCGGCATTGGCGATGCCCGCAAGGCACGTCACCACCAGGACATAGCGGAATCCGGCGGACGCCCCGGTACTGAGCAGGCGGAAAATATGCATTCCGGCGGAATTCCCCCATCCCGAAAGAGCACGCCGAATCCGGCCGGACACCCAATCCCCGGCGCGCATGATATCGCCATTTCCCGGCAATGGCACGCGCGGAAAGTTTTCCGTTATTAAGCCATAAGTTGGGTGCCCGAATCCTGTGTTTCTGGGCCGGGCAAAATCTCGCGCAGATAGGCGTCCAGGCCGCGTCGCATGTCCCACTGGCGGGGATGGCCCAGCGACACTTCTTCAAAGCGGGTGCCGTCGCGGTGGTCGGTGCGGCGCACATGCAGATGGCCGCTGACCACCACGCGGGCGTTGAAGCGGCGGTGCCAGTCCTCGGTGGCGGTGGTGCCGCACCATGGCGTGAAGCGCGGGGCGCGCGGGATGTGGATCAGGTCGGCGCGCAGGGGGAAGTGATTGGCCAGCACCACCGGCAAGGCGGGGTCCAGGGCGGCCAGCCGTGCCTGGGTGATGCGCAGCCGTTCGGCGCACCACGCCTCGCGGCTGACGAAGGGGGCGGGGTCCAGCAATGTCTCGTCGGCGCAGACATTGCGCAGCGCCGCCGCCCATGACACCACCTCGTCGCGCGGCACGTCGGCGGGACGAAAGCTGTAATCGTACAGCAGGAACAGCGGCGCCACCACGCACGGGCCACCGGGGCCGTCCCACAGCGGATAGGAATCCTCGGGGGTGGTCACGCCGCAGGATCGCGCCAACTCCACCAGGGCGCGGTAACGGGCCTCGCCGCGCAGGGGCGGGCTGCCGTCCTCTTCGGGGACGCACCATAATTCGTGATTGCCGGGCAGCCACAGCACGCGGGCGAAGCGGCGGGTCAGATGCTCGAAGGCCAGACGCAGATGGGCGAACCGCTCGGCGACGTCGCCCGCCAGGATCAGCCAGTCATCGGAATGATCGGGCAGGGCCTCCAGGGCGGCACGGTTGTCGGCGCTGGCCAGATGCAGGTCGCTGATCGCCAAAAGCCTCATCCCCCCTGCATAGCAGAGGCCCGGCCCCTATGCCAAGCCGATGCCTTGACGGGTGCGACCGCATGGAGGAAACTTCGCCTCCATGTTCGCCCTGCGGTATCGGCGCGAACGCCTTGCCATTTCGGGGGAGTGTCCATGCAATCCGCCACCTTGCCCGATGGCCGCGTCATCGCCTGCGTCAATTCCTACGAGGTGGATTTCTCGGTGCACGAGATTTTCGCCGAGAATCTGGCGGCGCACGGCCTGACCCTGCCGCCCGGCGCCACCGTTCTGGATGTGGGCGCCAATATCGGCCTGTTCGCCCTTTATGTGCGCGATTGCTGTCCCGATGCCCGCATCATCGCCTTCGAGCCCATGCCCGAGGCGTTCGCCGCGCTGGAACGCAACATGGCGGCGCTGAAGCCTCCGGCGCTGGCGGTGCAGTTGGCGCTGGGCGCCGCTTCCGGCTGGGCGGAATTCGATTATTTCCCCGGCGTCTCGGCGCTGTCCACCCAGGACCATGCCCTGGGCGAGCGCATGGCCGGGGGGCTGCGCGCCATGTTGGGCGGCGGCCAGAGCGACGGCGTGCAGGACATCCTGGAACGCACCGGCGCCACCGAGGCGGCGGCGGACACGTCCTTCGTCGATGACCTGCTGCGGCCGGTGCGGGTGCGTGCCCAGGTCGAGCCGCTGTCGGCGCGACTGGCGGCGCTGGGCATCAAAAATGTGGATTTGCTGAAGATCGATACCGAGGGCGCCGAGGCCGAGGTGCTGGCCGGGCTGGCCGAGGACGACTGGCCGGGTATCCGCCAATTGCTGGTCGAGGCCCATCACGGCGAGGCGGCGGCGCGGGAGCTGGAGGCCGATCTGGGGCGGCGCGGTTTCCGCACCTCGCTGGCGCGGCACCCGCTGTGCCAGCCGGGAGCCGAGGTGTTTCACATCTACGCGGCGCGCCCCTGACGGGTGGGCCAAAAGGGGGGGGATGCGATGAACAAGCCGGTGATCGGCCACGATTGGTGGTCCATGCTGTACGAGCAATCGTTCCTGGAAGACCCCTATCCGCGCCTGCGCGACTTGCAGGCCCAGGGGCCGGTGCATCTGGATGAACAATCGGGGATTTATTTCGTGCTGGGGCACGAAGCCTTCGGCCAAGTGGTGAAATCCCCGGCCATCGGCCGCGACTCCCGCTATTGGAAGCCCGGCTGGAACAGTGACGAATACCGCGAGCGCGACCCGGTCGGTTACAGGCTGTACCGGGGGGTGCAGCCGCAGATGATCAACGTGGACGGCGCCGACCACCAGCGCATGCGCGGCATCTGGGAACATGCTTTCAAGGCCCAGGCCATGAAGGATGTCACGCCGCTGATCGAGGCCGAGGCCGACCGGCTTTTGGCCTCGTTGCCCGACGAGGGCGAGATTGATCTGATCCGCGATTTCGCCAGTCCCATGCCGTTGCGCGTGCTGTGCAAGCTGATGGGCGTGCCCGAGGACATGGATGCCGACATCTACCGCTGGAGCGAGGCGCTGATCCGCATCGCCGACATCATGCTGTCGCCCGAGGACAAGCAGCACGCTTTGGACGCGCTGGAGGAGTTCAAGACCTTCCTGCGCGGTTTCCTGGCCCAGCACCGGGCCAAGCCCGACGGCAGCATGACCGATATCGCCGTGCGCGCCCAGGACGAGGGCAAGCTGGACGAAGAGGAAACCCTGATCAACATGGTGTCCATGCTGATCGCCGGGCATGAAACCACGGTGACGCTGATCGGCAACGGCCTGTGGCTGTTGCTGCGCAATCCCGAGCAGATGGAGCGGCTGCGCGCCGACCGCACGCTGGTGCGCCACGCGGTCGAGGAATTCCTGCGCTGCGAGCCGGGCGGCAACATGATCCTGCGCGTCGCGCGCGAGGATGCCGAGATCGCCGGGGTGAAAATCCCGGCGGGCAGCCCCATCCTGGGCATGATCGGCGCCGTCAACCGCGACCCGGCGCGCTTCCCCGACCCCGACCGCCTGGACGTGGGCCGTATCGCCAATCCCCATTACACCTTCGGCGGCGGGCCGCATATCTGCCTGGGCGCGCCGCTGGCCCGGCTTGAGGGGCTGGTGGCCTTCAACAAGCTGCTGGACCGCTGGCCCAGCATCACCGCCACCGGCCCGGCGCGCTGGCGCACCGACCGTCTGAACGCCCGTGGTCTGGCCTGCCTGCCGGTGCGGGTGGGGCGCGGCTGATGGCGATTGCCGCCGGGATCGAGGCGCTGAACGTCTATGGCGGCGCCGCCTGTCTGGACGTGCGGGAATTGTGCGTCCATCGCGGCCTGGACATGCCGCGTTTCGACAATCTGCTGATGCGCGAAAAGACGGTGGCCCTGCCGTTCGAGGACCCCGTCACCTTCGCCGTCAACGCCGCCAAGCCGCTGGTGGATGCCCTGCCGCCCGAGCAGCGGGCGCGCATCGAGATGGTGGTGACCTGCACCGAATCGGGCATCGATTTCGGCAAGTCGCTCAGTACCTATATCCACCATCATCTGGGATTGGGCGGCAATTGCCGCCTGTTCGAGATCAAGCAGGCCTGTTACTCCGGCACCGCCGGTTTGCAGATGGCGGTGAATTTCGTGCTGTCGGGCACCTCGCCGGGGGGGAAGGCGCTGGTGGTGTGCACCGATTTGTCGCGCTTCGCCCTGGCCGATGCCGCCGCCATCCAGGAATGGGCCTATTCAGAGCCCAGTTCCGGCGCCGGGGCGGTGGCCATGCTGGTCAGCGATCAGCCGCACGTCTTGCGGCTGGATGCCGGGGCCTATGGCAATCACGGTTTCGAGGTCATGGACACCTGCCGCCCCGGTCCCGATACCGAGGCGGGCGATGCCGATCTGTCGCTGATGGCCTATCTGGATTGCTGCGAACGGGCCTACCGCGATTACGCCCGCCGGGTGGAGGGTGCCGATTTCCGCAATACTTTCCAATATCTGTGTTTCCACACGCCGTTCGGCGGCATGGTCAAGGGCGCGCACCGCCAGTTGATGCGCAAGCTGTACAAGGCCAAGCCGGACGAGATCGAAGCGGATTTCAGCCGTCGCCTGGGGCCAAGCCTTGCCTTCGGCCAGCGGGTCGGCAACATCGCGGGCGGCTCGGTTTTCCTGGGGCTGGCCGGGCTGCTGCAAAGCGGCGATCTGGCGGCGCCGTGCCGGGTCGGCATGTTCTCGTATGGCTCGGGCTGCTGTTCCGAATTCTTCAGCGGAATTGTGACGCCCGAGGGCCAGACTCTGCTGCGCGCCCGCGATATCGCCGGGCAATTGGACCGCCGCCACACCCTGAGCCTGACCGAGTACGAGGATTTGCTGCGCGGCACCCAGGTGATCCGCTTCGGCCAAAAGGACGCCACCATCGTCCCCGATGCCATTCCCGCCGCCTGGGCCGCCTATCAGGGCCAGGGGCGGCTTGCGCTTGAGGGCATGGCGGGCTACCACCGTCAATACCGTTTCGTCTGAAGCCGCAAAGGGGGCGATCTTGGACCGCGACAGCATTCTGGCCGTCATCGTCGCACAAATCCGCGACGTGGTGCCCGAGCTTGAGGGCCGCGCCATCGGCGGCGGCGATACCATGGCCGATCTGGGCCTCGATTCCATCGAACGGACCGAGGTGGTGATGAACACCCTGGAGGCCATCGGCCTGGATGTGCCGCTGGTGCGGCTGCACGGGCCGAAGAATTTGGGCGAACTGGCCGATCTGCTGCATGCCCAACGCGGCGCCTGACATCGTCTTCGCCGGGATCGGCGCGGCCTGCGGCCTGGGCTATGGCAAGGCCGCCCTGATCGACGGCTTGTTGGCCGGGCGCGACGTGTTCGGCCCGCTGACGCGTCCAGGCCGGGCGGCGCCCGAGGGCGTGGCGCCGTTCCTGGGCGTCGAGATGGCCGACCCGCCGCAAATCCTGCTGCCGCGATTGGCCCGCACCATCGGTCTGGGCAGTGCCGTCGCCGTGGCGGTGGTGGACGAAGCCTGGCGCGAGGCCGGGCTGGATGCGGTGGCGCCGGAACGCATCGGTCTGGTGGTCGGTGGCTCGAATCTGTTCGCGCGGGAACAGGCGCTGATGGCCCGTGACTATGCCGCGCGGCCCAATCTGGTGCCGCCGCGCGCCGGGCATGTCTATCAGGACAGCGAGATGTGCGGCCTGTTGGCCTCGGTCTTTGCCATTCGCGGCTTCGCGTTCAGCGTCGGCGCCGCCTCGGCCAGCGGCACCGTGGCGGTGATCCAGGCGGCCGAGGCGGTGCGGTCGGGCCGGGTGGATGCCTGCATCGCGCTGGGGGCGTTGCAGGACGTCTCGGCCCTTGATCTGTTGGGCATGCGCTCGCTGGGCGCCCTGGGCGCGCCGCGCTTCGCCGAACGGCCGGGTTTGGCCTGCCGCCCGTTCGATACCGATCATGACGGCTTTCTCTATGGCGAAGCTTCGGCGGCGTTGGTGCTGTGCCGGGGCGATCTGGCCGGGCCGGGCTATGGCACGCTGGTGGGCGCCGCCCAGGTGGCCGATGGCAGCCGTGGCCCCGAGCCGGACGGTGGCGGGCAGCGCCGGGCCATCGCCCAGGCCCTGGCCCAGGCGGGCTTGCGGCCCGGCGATGTGGATTACGTCAACGCCCACGCCACCGGCACGCCCAAGGGCGACGAGGTCGAGGCTGCCACCCTGGCCGAAGCCGGGCTGGGCCATGCCTGGGTCAACGCCTCGAAATCGGTGTTGGGCCACGGCCTGTCCGCCGCCGGAGCGGTGGAAGTGGCGGCATTGCTGTTGCAGATGCGGGCGGGGCGGCTGCACGCCACCCGCAATCTGGAGCAGCCGGTGGGGCCGCCGCTGCGCCATGTCATGGGGGCGGCGGTGACGCAGACAGTGCGCCATGCGCTGAAAACATCGTTCGGCTTCGGCGGCACCGATGCCGCCCTGGTGATCCGGGGAAATCCATGAGCTTGCCTTGCTTGGCGGTCGAGGACCGCGACGGCGTGCGCACCGTCACCCTGATGCGGCCGGAAAGCGGCAACGTGCTGAATGCGGCGCTGGTGGGCGAATTGTCGGCGATCCTGTCGGCGTGCGAGGCCGAGGACGGCCCCAAGGTGCTGGTGCTGGCCGGGGCGCCGCTGGTGTTCTGTGCCGGGGGTGATTTCCAGGCAGCGGCGGCGGGCGACGACCTGGACCCGGCGCATCTGTACGATCTGTGGCGGCGGCTGGCCGAAGGTCCATTCGTGTCGGTGGCGGCGGTGCGTGGGCGGGTCAATGCCGGGGGCGTCGGACTGGCGGCGGCCTGCGATATGGTGCTGGCCGAGCCCAATGCCAGCTTCGCCCTGTCGGAATTGCTGTTCGGGCTGTTTCCCGCCTGCGTCCTGCCGTTCCTGACCCGCCGGGTGGGGGCGCAGCGCGCCCATTACCTGACCCTGTCCACCCAGCCGATCACTGCCGCCCAGGCCCTGGATTGGGGGCTGGTGGACGCGGTCGAGGACCCGCTGGACGGCCTGTTGCGCAAACACCTGCTGCGCCTGCGCCGTTTGGACAAGGCGGCCATCGGCCGTTACAAGCGCCACAGGACGGCACTGACCGGCACGGTCGAGTCAGCACGCCCGGCGGCGTTGACCGCCAACCGCGACATGTTCGCCGACCCCGCCATCCGCGCCGGAATCGCCCGCTACGTCGCCGAGGGTAAGTTTCCTTGGGAGGAGTAGGGGAAGTTCAGGTCTTCCGGTTGATGTCCGTGTGTGGGGAGGGAGCCAGCGGTAACACGGATAAACACAGATGGGCGGGATGGGCACGGATATCTATTTCCGTCATCGTCGGGCTTGACCCACTTCTGTCCGGTTTAAAATTACGGAGTGCGGCTGATGTGCTCGGCCGAGCTGGGGTGGACCGCTTTCGTCCTGCCAAAAGACACGGATTGCACGGATGCCGCTTCGCGGCCACGGACGGGCACGGATCATCAGAATTGCGTCATGCCGGTCCTTGACCTGGCATCCATGGTCGTAAGCGGCATCATGGATCCCTGTGTGTCGATGATGTGCAATTATGGTGTTGCGGGCGAGAAACCGTTGGACCCCTGGTCACGAGACCGCGATCCGGCTCGGTTCTCGCCCGCCTCTTGCTCCTAACCTGAACAGTTGATCGAGG
>Ga0209373_10000603_pt1 | contig 54499 bp, 35 predicted proteins | sample Higcelweek5metaG_FD_187173 | JGI IMG/M metagenome (GOLD analysis project Ga0209373, IMG submission 187173) | Freshwater pond sediment microbial communities from the University of Edinburgh, under environmental carbon perturbations - High... | ecosystem: Environmental > Aquatic > Freshwater >... | reverse complement strand
CATCACTTAACCCGCTCGAGGCTTCAATACGGATGCTCTGAGTTTTACCGGTAGCTTTATCTTTGGCGCTAACGTGCAAAATACCGTTGGCATCGATGTCGAAAGTCACTTCAATTTGTGGAACGCCACGTGGTGCTGGTGGTAGTCCGTCGAGGTGGAAACGACCGATCGTTTTATTTGCAGCAGCCATCGGACGTTCGCCTTGCAAAATATGAATTTCGACTGAAGGCTGATTGTCGGCAGCTGTTGTAAACGTTTCGGTTTTCTTGGTCGGAATGGTTGTGTTCGACTCGATCAAACGGGTCATTACACCACCCATGGTTTCGATACCCAATGAAAGCGGAGTTACGTCGAGCAACAACACATCTTTCACTTCACCGGTCAATACGCCACCTTGAATAGCGGCACCAACTGCTACAACTTCGTCAGGATTAACACCTTTTGATGGTGCTTTTCCGAAGAAAGCCTGAACTTTATCTTGAACCGCAGGGATACGTGTTGAACCTCCAACAAGGATTACTTCGTCGATTTCGCTGGTCGAAAAACCTGAGTTTTGCACAGCACGGCGACATGGTTCAATGGTAGCCTGAATTAATTTATCGGCCAGTTGTTCAAATTTTGCACGGGTCAATGTTTTTACCATGTGTTTTGGAATTCCATTCACCGGCATAATGTATGGCAGGTTGATTTCGGTTGTGGTCGAGCTCGAAAGTTCGATTTTTGCTTTTTCAGCAGCCTCTTTCAAACGTTGCAAAGCCATTGGATCGTGACGGAGGTCAATTCCTTCTTCACTTTTGAATTCGTCGGCCAGCCAGTTGATGATCACATCGTCGAAGTCGTCGCCACCAAGGTGTGTGTCACCGTCGGTCGATTTTACTTCAAATACACCTTCTCCCAATTCAAGTATCGAGATATCGAAAGTACCACCACCAAGGTCAAACACAGCAATTTTCATGTCTTTGTGCATTTTGTCCAAGCCATAAGCAAGGGCGGCAGCAGTAGGTTCATTAATGATACGACGTACCTGCAAACCAGCAATTTCGCCGGCTTCTTTGGTTGCCTGACGTTGAGCATCGTTAAAGTAAGCTGGAACCGTAATTACAGCTTCTGTAACTTCCTGTCCAAGATAGTCTTCGGCAGTTTTCTTCATTTTTTGAAGAACCATTGCTGAAATTTCTTGTGGTGAATACAAGCGATCGTCGATTTTTACACGTGGTGTGTTGTTGTCGCCTTTTACAACGTCGTAGGCAACACGGGCAACCTCTTTTGCAAGGTTGTTATACGATTCGCCCATAAAACGTTTGATCGAATAGATGGTTTTATGTGGATTGGTGATGGCCTGACGTTTTGCAGGATCTCCAATTTTACGTTCGCCATTTTCGACAAAAGCTACAACCGATGGAGTAGTGCGTTTGCCTTCGCTGTTAGGGATAACAACGGGCTCGCTACCTTCCATTACAGAAACGCACGAGTTGGTGGTTCCTAAGTCGATTCCAATAATTTTTCCCATGATATTTTAATATTTTGATTTATTCTTTTTAATCTACGATGTGCTGTTGATCAATGATTATGCCATGCCTGTGAGAGGTTTTATCTTTGTCATATTTTCGCACGATCTTTCAATTTTGAGTGGGTTTATGTCAGTTCCTCTGCTTTTTTGCTGACAAATAGACCGAAAAAGAGCTTGCCGAAACCAAAATACGACAAGCTCTTTCATTTGAATTATGACTTCAATAATCAATAGACGAGTAACCGTTTTTTGAGTAATTGTTTCCTTTCGTCGAATAAGGTAACAATATAAGTTCCAATAGGTAATTGCGATAAGTCGAACAGCTTGCTGCTGAAATTTTCACCTTTGATCCTAACTCTTCCATTTAAATCAACCAGTTGGAAGGAAATGTTTTGATCGTTAGTTGAAGAAATCGTTAGGGTTTTTGATGCTGACGAATAGCTAAAATTGGCAAAAACCTTTTCGTTTTGTTGTATATGTTTAACGCCATCGGGATTGTCAACATGTGTTGTATCGGGGGTGGTATTGAGAACCTGCGCTGTGTCTAGTTCGGTGATAAAAATATTGTCGACCCACAGGGAACCGGCACTCATGGCTTTCGATTCGGTAACAATTTCTAACCGATCGATGGCTTTCCAGTCAAATTGCCCGGCTGGGTTGAACCATGCATTGTCCCACGATCCTTGTTCCGTGAAATTTTTCAGGGGGATATGTAAGTGCTCCCAAATGCCATTCCATTTTACCATCTTCTTGTCAATAACAACACGATTTCTCCAAGGGTGGTCGGTTTCATCGGTCTTGGTGTCGATAAAACGGATATCAAATGAACCATTTGGGTCGTCACCTCTGACAAAAAGATCGAGGGCGAAATTATTCTCAACCAGTTTTGAAAGATCTTTATTCGGACTGAAATTGAATGAAATAGATTGGTATTGTTTGCCTCCACTCCATTGAATACAATAATCACCGTTGTTTGGACGATCGGTAGAATAAAAGTTTAAAACACCTGCGACATAGCTTGTATTGTCGATATTCTCTCCAGAATAGTCACTGAAAATTGAAAACCCAACAGAATCGGGCAGTGCGATATATGGTGTTTGTTCAGGAGGTGTTAATCCCAGAGCTTCGGCCATGGGCACATTTAAATTGTGGTAAAACATGCCGTCGCTGTTCTTCTCATAAATACCAAATCCACCGTGATAGTCCCAAATTGTCCAGGCTATATTTTTTTCTTCCAGATAATTTCGAACCACATTGTACCAATAAACCCGGTCTTCTTCTGGGCTTACCACGTCGTAAACGCCAAATTCGCCACAAAAGATTGGCACATTTCGTGTTTGTTGAAATTTCACTGCAATGTCGATTAACCGTTGTACTTCGGCAATTGTACCTTTATTTTTATAGTCTTTGAATGTGTTTTCAACCCACGTACCGCGAATAGATGCTGGTATTTCAGGCATTTTTTCGGATGAATAGGGGAATGGTATTTCTGAAAGATCGACCATGTCGGTCCAGCCTGCACCTTGATGTGTGAACATGAACGGATCGTAAAAATGGAAGGTGTAGATCAGATTTGTGTCGGGTGTAATAGGCATGTCAGCCAGGTTATTATAGCTGTTCCATCCTGCTGGGCCAACAACAAGTGTGTGCTTGGTGTCAATTTTTCTGATGGCATCAATCACACTTTTTTGTGTCGAATTCCAAAGAGCATCGGCAATTCCGTGTGGTTCATTCAGAATTTCGTAATAAATAAGGTTCGAACGCTCTTTATAATGAGCAGCCATTTGCGGCCAAACTTTCAACAGAATATCGCCAACTTTCGGATCGGTATCAGTCGATGAATCGAAGGTGTGATTGTCCATGATCAGGTGAATGTTCAATTCTTCTGTCCAATCAACAACTTGATCCAGAAAATGAAGAAACATTGGATCCAGTGTATAATTAGGAGCGCCGTTGGTCATAAAATGCAGGTTAATTGGCAACCGCACCACGTCGCATCCCAGGCTTTTTATCTGTTCGAAATCTTCACGGGTGTATTTGGTGAACTGAATTTGTTGAGCATTGTCAACCTGAAACCATCCGGTAAGGTTTACCCCTTTGCTGAATGGAAGGTTTTGATCTGCAAAGGAATTTGAACTTGCAAGGAATGTAAACAACAGCAAAATTATGCTGAAAAAAGCATGTTTTTTCATTCGTATATAGATTTTTCGGTTGCTAAATTAAAACCATTTATCCCGCAGAACTGTGAAATAAATCAATAACGAGAAAATATTATACAGTATTTATAATCTTCGTAAAGCTTCTTCTACAATAACTGACGTGGCTGTAGCCCCAACCCGGGTTGCCCCCCATTCGCGAACTTTTAATATGTCGTCGAATGTGCGAACCCCTCCCGCAGCTTTAATCTGAATCTCGGGAATACAATATTGCCGCATAAGCTTAATGTCGTGTTCGGTGGCACCATCGTAATCGTAAGTTCCAGCAGAATTTTTCTTGAATCCATAACCTGTCGATGTTTTTACAAATGCCACCTTCACTCGGTTACATATTTCACAAAGTTTTATTTTAACCGAATCTTCGGGTAAAAAATCGGTTTCGAAAATCACCTTCAGAATGGCATTGTTCTCGATACAGATTCTATTGATAAGAAACAATTCATTTTCAACGTAATTCCAGTCGCCTTGCAGTACTTTGCCAATGTTAACAACCATATCAACCTCTGTGGCACCATCTGAAATAACTTGTTGCGCTTCAATAATTTTCAGTCCAGTGGTGCTATTTCCATGCGGAAATCCAATAACAGCACAGATTTGAACATCAGAATTTTGGAGCAAGTCAACTGCCATTTTTGTGTGAAACGGTTTTACACAAACAGTAGCCACTTTGTATTTTGCCGCAATTTCGCATTGTTTTTTCAGATCGTCATCGGTAAACGTTGGATGCAGGATCGAATGGTCGATCATCTTTGCAATTTCAGAAACAGTCATACGTGATTTATTTAAGGGTGAAGTGAAAACGAAGGATTTTTGGCCTCAATCTTCTTCCTCCCCTTTCAATTATTTCATTAACTCGGTGTATTTCTTTTCTAATTCAACCCGTACAACTTTTCCCGATGGTTTTATAAGGTTTCCACTCCAACCGCCCGTAGAATCGGCGCCAACGACCAACGCAGCTGACGACTCAGTTTTGTCGGCAACCGACCAGTTGCAATGGCTGATTTTATGCAAATCCATCCAGTTGTACCATTTCTGGGTTTCTTCTTTGAATACAGGTCCATCGCCATTTGCCTCGGTTGTGCCATATTCGGTTACAAACAGGCAAAGACCTTTCGAAATGGCTTCATCTCCGGCCGTCATTAACCACTCTTTGTGTGTTCCTGCATAAAAATGAAGAGAATAAGCAATATTTTCACCTTTTATTGGGTCAATAGCAGCTTCGTCAACTTTTTGCGACCAGTTTGGAGTGCCACAAACAATGATATTGTCGGGATCATATTTTCTGATGGTATCAATCACCGCTTCAGAATAGGGTTTTATGGTTTTGGACCAGGAAATCTGAAGTGGTTCGTTGTAAATTTCATAAATGATATTGGGTTGATTGCCATATTTCTGGGCTATTTGTGCGAAAAATATTTTTGCTTCTTTGGTGTAGTTCTCAGCCTTGTGTTCATGAAAATCGACAATCACATAGATGCCCAAGTCGATTGCAGCATCGATTACTGTTGTTATTTTTTTCATTTCAGTTTCTGGATGTTGTGCATAACCACCAGGTCCAACGGCCATAGCAGCACGAACAACCGAGCATTTCCAATCATCTTTCAACCATTTAATGCAATCGTAGTTGTAATATTTCCCAATCCATTGGCTCCAGAAAAGAGACATGCCGGCAAGTTGTATTTCTTCTCCTTTTTGATTTAAAATTTTTGTTTTGGAAATGTGAAGCTGCCCGTGTTTTTCAACAGGTGTAGATGGCGTGTTTTTGCACCACACAATGCACGAGATGAGCAAGAATGCAGTCAACAAGCCTAATTTTTGTACGATTTTTCTCATTGGATTAGTGTTTATTAGCAGTTAATTAAAGTATTAGATGTATCAAGAGTTTCAATAAACATTCAAAAATAATCGAAAATATTATCATTTAAAGAAGTCTATAAAAATTCAACAAAAAGAAGTTGTGTTTTTTCAGAACCTTGTTACGAGATTGGTTTGTTGTATTTTAAGCTGAAATTTTTATTGAATGCTTTTGCTGAAATGTAAAGAGTCATTGTACTAACTGATATTGGGATCATTTTTTTCACGTTTGGTGAAATATTTTGTATTTGCAATAATTTAAGCCTACTTTGCTCGTGAGATTTTTTGCATTTGTTGAAATTGTTGCACAATTGTTTATTTTTATAAAATTGTTTTTTAAAAGAAACTACTTAAAGAATATTGAAATGTCGGAGAAACATCAACTAGATGATATTGATTTAAAGATTTTAGATATTATTTCAAAGAATGCCCGTTTGCCTTTTAAAGATGTGGCCAGTGAATGCGGCATTTCCAGAGCTGCGGTTCATCAGCGTGTAAATCGCATGGTTGAAATGGGTGTTATTACTGGCTCTGGTTATCATATCGACCCGAAGAAGGTTGACTACAATACGTGCACGTATATTGGTATTTTCCTTGAGCGTGGAGGTATTTACGATGATGTAGCTACTCAGTTAAATCAAATATTAGAGGTGGTTGAATGCCATTACACTACCGGGCAATATGCAATTTTTGCCAAAGTTTATGCGCACAACAATGAACATCTTAAAGAAATTTTGAACGATAGAATTCAGAAAATTTCAGGCGTTTCGAGTACCGAAACCTTTATTTCACTTGAAGAAACGTTTAAGAGAGAAGTTCCTATCTATTGAAAAGTCATTAGCCAATAGAAAAACTAACTCAGAAGACATTAAGTATATCCTAAAAAATTGAAACAGAAAAACACTGTAATTATTTAATATCTATCAATATCGCACCAGTCGGCCCTGTGCCTTGGTTTGATCAGAAATAAAAGAATAAGTGTAAATTCCCGAAAGCACACCATCCATTTTCCATGGAATAATTGTTTCCCCTGCCATAAAATAGCTGTCGAAAATTGTTGCCACCTTTCTCCCTTTACAATCATACAAATCCAACCTTACCCGGCTTGGTTTTTCTAGGTTGAAATGAATAGAAGTTTCCGAATTAACCTGATTGGGAAAGATATTCAACCCATTAAATCCATTTTCATTCAACTTGCTAACACTTGTATAATCATCGTTAACAAATTCCTTTAGCCACAAATACATGTTTTCTACATTCTCAGGAAGTTTTTCATGCCCTCCGTTAAACGTAACAAATTCAACATCCTGATTTCCTGCATTAATCAATAAATTATATGCATCTTGGTTAATACTGAACAATCCGTCGTTGGTACCCACAACAATATAAGTCGGCATTTCTCTCAAATTTGCAATTTTCTCGTCCGAAAGCATATTGTCGGCACCATACCACAAAGCACCAGCCTGGATACCAATGGCAGCCCACACATCGGGCGATTTTGAAGCTATAGACCAAGCCCCATATCCACCCATTGAATGCCCAACAAGATATTTTCGATAAGGATCAATTTTCAACAGGCGTTCAATCACATCAATTGCTTCCCAAATATCTGTTTCTGAAATCCCCTGATACCAAATATTTCCCCTGCCCCATGGCGACAATTGGTATCCATCTTCAAACGCGAATGTTGTTGAAGGCGCTACCCGATAGTAATTGGTCATGTATTCTATGGGATTATAGGCAATAGAAGACAACCCGTGCAAGTCGACATAAAGCGGATACGTTTTCTCCTGATCCCAATCTACTGGCAATTTCAACCTAAAGAACGAAACGGCCCCGTCAGTGGGCGAAACCCAGGCAATTGTGAGAGGTCTGCTTCTTTCGAGATAAGAGTTCTGATCAGCGGCATATCCAGCAACTGTCGGATCGGAGAATACAGGAAGAGTTGCCACAATGAATGCAGAATCAGCCGATGTAAGATTACCTTTTGCATTAACAACATCGATCATCGACTGAAAGTGAAGGGCAAACAATTCATTATCGGCAGATTCGCTCAACATTTTTAACCGATCTTTAAAAACTGCCACATCATCACCTTGCCCCATTTCAGAAAATTGCTCCTTTTCTGATCCGAACAAAGAATTTAAACAGAAGAAAAAAACCAGAATAAATAGGACTAAGAATTTTACAATCGTTTTCATGACCAAGCACTTATAAGTTCATTTTCAATCGAATGACAATTTCACTGATATTTCACCCTATTCCGATTTACTTAAACCTTACTTAACCTTTGAACTTCGGCGTTTGTAATGTTCGTTTTCGACCTCCGATTCATTATATTTGCTGCTTGTTTAAAAACACAATTTAAAATCATTTTTATCATTGTTATCCAGTTGGTTATACCCTTTAACCACTAGCAACAAGAGGCTTTCATTTTAGAGTGAAGAATATCAAGTTAGAACAAAAATAAAAAACATAGAATCATGGCTGAATTTATTTATCAGAAACCATTTCCTATTCTAAAGGATACAACCAATTACAGGTTGCTCACTAAAGATTTCGTTTCGACAGTAGAAGTTGACGGAAGAAAAATATTGAAAGTTGCCCCCGAAGGGCTCGAGCTCTTGTCTCGCGAAGCTTTTGCTGATGTCTCGTTCTATCTTCGCCCGGCTCACCTCGAAAAAGTACGCGCCATTCTCGACGATCCCGAAGCTACCGACAACGACCGTTTTGTGGCTCACACCATGCTTATTAACCAAGTGGTTGCTGCCGAAGGCGAACTTCCAACGTGTCAGGATACAGGAACCGCCATTGTTATGGGCAAAAAAGGCGAAAACGTGTACACCGGAGTTAACGACGCCAAACACCTGTCGAAAGGAATATACGACACTTACCTGAACAGAAATTTGCGTTACTCGCAAGTGGTTCCGTTAAACATGCTCGATGAAAAAAACACAGGCACTAACCTGCCAGCTCAAATTGACATTTATGCCGAAGAAGGCAGCAAATACGAGTTTCTTTTTGTAACCAAAGGCGGTGGTTCGGGCAACAAAACATTTTTGTACCAACAAACCAAAGCCCTGCTTACCGAAGAAGGTTTGACCAAATTTGTAAAAGAAAAAATTCTCGATTTGGGAACCTCGGCTTGCCCCCCTTACCACTTAGCTTTGGTTATTGGCGGAACATCGGCCGAATCGAATTTATCGGTTGTAAAGAAAGCCTCAACAGGTTACCTCGATCACCTTCCTACTGAAGGAAACATGGGCGGACAAGCTTTCCGTGACCTTGAATGGGAAGAAAAAGTATTGAAGATTTGCCAAGAAAGTGGAATTGGGGCCCAGTTTGGTGGCAAATATTTTGTTCACGATGTACGCGTGATCCGTTTGCCACGCCACGCAGCTTCGTGCCCAGTTGGTTTGGGCGTTAGCTGTAGTGCCGACCGCAACATTAAAGGAAAAATTACCGAAGAAGGTATTTTCCTCGAAGAACTGGAAAAAAATCCACGTCGTTTCTTACCTGAACGTGCCCCTGAATTGGCTGCCCCGGTTGAAATTGACCTCGACCGCCCAATGGAAGAAGTGCTGGCCGAGTTGAAGAAATATCCGGTAAAAACCCGTTTGAACTTAAGAGGAACATTAATTGTGGCCCGCGACATTGCCCACGCCCAAATCAAAAAAATGATTGACGAAGGCAAACCAATGCCCGAATACTTTAAGAATCATCCAGTTTACTATGCCGGCCCTGCAAAAACACCAAAAGGAATGGCATCGGGAAGTTTTGGACCAACCACTGCTGGCCGCATGGACTCGTATGTTGACCTGTTTCAAAGCTTGGGAGGCTCAATGATTATGGTTGCCAAAGGAAACCGCTCGCAAGCCGTTACCGATGCCTGCAAAAAACACGGTGGTTTCTATCTCGGATCAATTGGCGGACCAGCAGCTGTATTGGCAAAGGAAAGCATCAAATCGGTTGAAGTGGTCGATTTTGAAGACCTTGGAATGGAAGCTGTTCGCAAAATTACCATTGAAAATTTCCCTGCCTTCATAATTGTTGACGATAAAGGCAACGATTTTTTTAAAGAATTTCAACATTAAAAATTAGGCTGAAAACCAAATAACATCGACCCCAATGGTGAAAACTGTTGGGGCTTGTTGTGTTTCATCCTACAATTTTTTTGATAATTGCCCAAAATTCCTTTTCCCGGCATCAACAATTTGCTACTCCTAAAAACACACGTTGTGTTTCCTTAAAAAGCAATTCCTACCGTAAGGCTACTTTTCCAACCTGCCAAAAAGTACGATTGGGTATAGGTTCTATTGACATCGACAATGTCGATAAAAAACTTCTTCTTGAGATAACTGTTTTCAGTGGAAACCACTTTCTGCAAATCGAGGGTGTACTGTTCAATGTTTGCCCCCAAATTATCAGACTTCAATTTTGTGCTGAAAATCTGTAAATCGGCACCTAGCCCAGCAAAACCCCAGTCGATCGAAATTCGGTCGTTTATCAACCAATGCATCCCGGTTTGAACACCAACCCCAACTGTATTGAACGCGGCACTCAACGTTACATTCAAATCTTCTCCCGAACTGTTTTCAGTTGTATTGTAGTTTGTTTTGAACCGAGCGCCACTATTTGTATACCGAGCATAAGGGGCAAGATAAAAACCCTGGGCAACTTTATCTTTATTAAAATAAAACCGATACTCGGCATCAACTCCCGCAAAATGAAAAGCCGGCCTTTCAGCCAAGGCAAAAGTATAATCATCACCAGTGCCCACCCAATCGTCGAACCAACGCTCTACAAACCCAAGCGGATGATATTGCAGGCGTACATTAACCGACCTATTTTGAGACAAAACCCTTTCGTAAGACAAATTCAAATCGCCAAAGGCCAATTTCAGTGGGTTTATTTTCAGGACATTAAATTGATTATTCGATTCATCAACAATCTTCTTTAAGGACGGATTCCCGTATGGATTGTCGAATGGCCTAGTTTGGCCAACTGCGAAATTCAAGAAAAACAGAAATACGATAACGGTAACTAACAGTTGTTTCATTCGTAAATAATTTGTTTTTAATTGTTGAATGGTGCCGATAGCTATCGGTATCACATGTCGTATTTTAATTGGTGTTTGTGATTCTCCGCAAACATGTTCGTTTCATTGTACAAAAGGGTTCTAGTTGTAAAAGAGATCGTAAAGAAAACAAAAAAAGTCAATAATTATTTTGTTTACAAATAACTATTGACTTCTGTATTTATTCTTTGAAGTTATTATCGAATGTTTTTCAATGCATTCTGGATTCTGAGAAGAGTTTCATCTTTACCAATCATTTCACAAATCTCAAACAAATCGGGACCAACAGCTGCTCCTACAAGACAAATTCTAAACGCATTCATAACCAATCCAAAACCCCATTCTTTTTCTGTCACAAAAGCTGAGAAGTTCTCTTTAATATCAGCCGCAACCCAGTTTCCGTTATAGTGCACAAACTGATTGTTGATTTCCTGCATTATTTCAGGCACTCCCTCTTTCCAGCGCTTTTTTACCGACTGTGCATCGTATTCAACCGGAGTTTGGAAAAAATAAAAACCTTGCTCCCAAATTTCGTGAATGAAAACGGCACGTTCTTTCACCATTGAAACAACCTTTTGCGTATATGCTAAATCAGATTGGATATTTTTTTGAGTCAAAAACAGCTGAAACAACTTGGCAATCTCGTCATCACTTTTTTTCAACATATACTGATGATTGAACCACTTGGCTTTCTCAGGGTCGAATTTTGAACCCGATTTTCCAACACGCGAAAGATCGAATGCTTCGATAAGTTCTTCCATGCTGAAAATCTCCTGTTCTGTTCCCGGATTCCACCCCAACAAAGCAAGCATATTTACAAAAGCTTCGGGAAAATATCCATCTTCACGGTATCCACTCGATTTTTCGCCAGTTGCAGGATCGATCCACAACAATGGGAAAACAGGAAATCCCATTTTGTCACCATCGCGCTTGCTAAGTTTACCTTTTCCAATGGGTTTAAGTATCAATGGAAGGTGAGCAAAACGAGGGCTCTCCCACCCTAGATTTTTGTATAGCAATACGTGCAAAGGCATTGACGAAAGCCATTCTTCACCTCGGATCACATGTGTAATTTTCATCAAATGGTCATCTACAACATTGGCCAAATGGTAAGTCGGCATTCCATCAGATTTGAAAAGAACCTTATCGTCGAGCTTGCTGGTATTGAAAGTAACCGAACCACGAATCATATCCTCTTCGGTAACATCAACATTTTCGGGCATTTTAAAACGTATGACAAACCTTTCACCCGATTCAATCATTTTTTGAGTCTCATCAGCCGTAAGAGTCAGCGAATTACGAAGAGACAGCCGAGTGTCAACATTGTAGGTAAATGTCTCACCTTTTGATTCTTGTTGCTGGCGCAAGGCATCAAGCTCTTCGGCTGTATCAAAAGCATAGTAGGCGTTACCCGATTCGATCAATTGATAAGCATATTCTTTGTATAACTCTTTACGGTCGGACTGACGATATGGGCCATATTCTCCACCTTCGCGAATTCCTTCATCAACTTTGATCCCGCACCAATCGAGCGATTCCATGATATAGTTCTCTGCTCCGGGAACAAAACGGGTTTGGTCGGTATCTTCTATTCGTAAAAGAAAATCACCGTTATTTTTTTTAGCAAACAGGTAATTAAACAGTGCTGTACGAACACCCCCCATGTGTAATGGTCCGGTTGGACTTGGAGCAAATCTTACCCTAACTTTTTGATCGTTCATTGCATTGAAATTTATAATTCGAGGCCAAAGATACAGTTTCAAACAAATCGTAACAAACATTTAACTATGCCAAAACGATGTTTAATCATTTCTAAACGGCCTTTTATCAAATCGACATTAAATTCACGCCTTAAAGTACCATTTAATCATTCTGAACAAAAAACTACAATCAAAAAAAAATCACAATAAACCTTAAAAACAAAGCAGTTACAATAAAAACACAAAACCACTTCAGAAAAATGCTATCTGAAAAAATGAACATATCTTTTTATTCATAACACATTTCAATCCATTCATCACTCCAATTTGGGGTTTGATAAAAAACGATTTGGATTTCTTTTTCAGTAATTCATTTCACTATACATTTGCTGCATAACCATTAAAAAAAATAATCATGCTATACTTACTAATCGCTATCGGAATTTTCTTTATCGCTGCTGGAGTTGCTTTCATCAACGAATCAAAAAGCGTAAACTAATTTTAAGTTATATCTACTCCCGCGTGGTTACATTAAGTGTAACCACAAATGTGCAGACCTCTTAGAAGGTCATTTTTTTTGCCCTTAAATATCATTTATCTACTCATTTTTCTCTCTTATCATCAATTTCATTTCTTTGATCAAAGATTAATGTCAATTCATAAAATACTATTACTGAATGCTTTTATATAAGACTTTTTTGTCTTATATTTGTGATAATAAATAAAAAACTCGACATTATGATTTACTTATTAATCGCATTCGGAATATTTATGATAGCTGTCGGATTAGCATTCGTAAATGAAACAAACAGCAGACATCATGCATGATTGCTGTTTACAGTTGTAGACACGCTGGATTTTGCCAGGATACTATATTAAACTAGCTTATTACGATAGGCTAGTTTTTTTGTTTTAATAAATCATTACTGTCAAAAATCAACTGATAACTCTTTTCCATTTCCTATTTTTAAACAACAAAAATCAGCTGATAATGTACGGAAGAATTAAAAATGATCTTCAACAACTGTGTGAAGAACTCGACAAGCAAGGGTTATATAAAAAAGAGCGAATAATAACATCTCCGCAAGGGGCTGAAATCATGGTCTCATCGGGAGAAACCGTCTTGAATTTTTGCGCCAACAACTATCTTGGGTTGGCCAATCATCCTGAAATAATTAAAGCAGCTCAAAATACAATTGAAAAATGGGGTTTTGGTCTTTCATCAGTTAGGTTTATTTGTGGAACTCAACAAATTCATAAAGATTTAGAAAACAAAGTATCCGAATTCCTCGGTACAGAAGACACCATACTTTACTGCGCAGCTTTTGATGCCAACGGAGGAGTGTTTGAACCATTACTGGATGAAAATTGTGCTATAATTTCAGATGAACTTAACCATGCTTCCATCATCGACGGTGTTCGCCTATGCAAAGCTCAGCGATTTAGATATTCTCATTCGAACATGGCAGAGCTTGAAAATTGTCTTATCGAATCACAAAAAAGTAAATATAGGTTGATTGCAACCGATGGTGTTTTTTCAATGGATGGCGATATTGCCAAGTTAAATGAAATATGCGATTTGGCTGAGAAATACGATTCACTTGTAATGGTTGACGATAGCCATGCCACAGGTTATATTGGTAAAACAGGCCGCGGAACTCATGAGCATTGTGGTGTTATGGGCAGGGTTGATATTATCACTTCAACTTTTGGAAAAGCGCTGGGTGGTGGAAACGGGGGCTTTACTTCGGGCCGAAAAGAAATTATTGAATTACTTCGACAACGCTCACGTCCCTATTTGTTCTCCAACACATTGGCTCCAGCAACAGTTGGTGCCAGTTTGAAAGTACTGGAAATGCTTTCTGAATCTTCGGTTTTAAAAGAGAGAACCATACAAAACGCCCTTCTTTTTAGAGAAAAAATGGAAATCGCAGGTTTTGACTTGGTGAAAGGGAATACCGCTATTGTTCCGGTTATGATCTACGATGCGCCATTAGCCGTAAAATTTGCAAATGAACTGCTTAAAGAAGGGATTTATGTTATTGGTTTTGTTTTTCCTGTAGTACCAAAAGGGAAGGCCCGAATTCGGGTACAACTTTCAGCAGCCCACACAACATCGCAAATAGAGACTGCCGTTAATACCTTTATAAAAGTTGGGAAAGAACTAAATATCATCAATTAAGATTTTCACCTTTTCAGTAACCTTAAAATTGGTTTCGCTAACCTTTTTTTTGACAAAAATTCAGTCGAGATACAACATTCCAATCTCGCACATTTTTTCTATCTTGTGATACAAGAAAAAAATGAAAAGATTATGAGAAGCAAAAGATATCTAATACTGCTTGGAGTTTACTTCATCTTTCAATTGTCGTTTATTTCTGGGTTTTCGCAGCCCACTCAGATACAAACTGACCTTGATAAATTCCCAGAGATAGTTTCAGTCCAAAAAATCGAAAATCATCCTTTTTTTCAAGAAACATATGAAATTATGATCGAACAATATCTTGATCATAAAAACCCAGCTGCCGGAAAATTCAATCAACGGATTATTTTATCCAACTACAATAAATTTAGTCCTGTAATTTTTGTTACCGAAGGATACGATGCCAACTATGCCACTAAAAACACCTACATTAATGAATTGAGCAAGATTGTTGAAGCAAATCAACTAGTTGTAGAACACCGTTACTTTGGCAAATCGACACCAAACGAACTCAATTGGGATTTCCTTACAATTGAAAATGCATGTGCCGATTTACACCGCATTCAACGCATTTTCCAACGACTTTACAGTAAAAACAAATGGATTGCAACAGGTATAAGCAAAGGTGGCCAACAAACCATTGCATACAAAGCATTTTATCCTAACGACATGGATATTTGGATTCCTTACGTTGCCCCTATTAATTACGGCATTGAAGACGGCAGACATGAGAAATTTTTCAAAACAGTTGGCACCGAGAAATGCAGAAAATCAATTATCGATTTTCAAAAGAAGGTTTTAACAAATCGAGCTGCAATAATGCCCTTGCTTGATAGTTTAGTTGCTGCAAATAGCTATACGTTCAATATTCCAACTGAAGAAGTTCTTGACTTTTGTGTCCTCGAATTTCAATTTGCATTTTGGCAATGGGGCAAAGATTGCGCATCAATTCCCTCTGATTCAGCTTCGATGCGCGAATTATTCAATTATCTGGTAACGATTTGTGAACCTGAATATTTTTCAAAAGAAGGAACAGCCCCTATCCTTTCATTTTTTGTTCAGGCTGCTAAGGAATTTGGATATTATGGTTATGATCCCGGTGAATTGTTACCACTTATGAAAATAAAAAGCTCGGAGAACTATCTTGATCGAATATTCTTACCCCAGAATTTCACCTATTCATTCGATAAATCCACTTCAAAATTCATCAACAAGGCAATTCAAAAAGACGGAAGTCACATGATCTTCATTTATGGCGAATATGATCCGTGGACCGCTTCTTCAATTTCATTGAAACCAAAGAATCAAGCCTTGAAAATTGTTCAACCAAAAGGGAGCCACAAAGCACGCATCAACAACCTGTCCTATTCGCAACAGGCACAAATTTACATTCAACTGGAAAAGTGGCTCGAAGAGGATTAAAGCGTACGAAGAGCTTCAATCTCGTCAATATCAAATGGACGTTTTCGGCCAAGTAAACGTTGGCCTTTTTTGGTTATCAGGTAATCTTGTTCTAACCTGATCCCACCAAAATCGGCATATGATTTAAGCTTTTTATAATTGATGAAATTTTCGAATTTCTTTTCAGCCTGCCAAAGTTTCATCAACTCTGTAATAAAATAGATACCGGGTTCAATGGTTAACACATGACCCTCTTTCAATTCTTTTGCAAGTCGTAACGATTTTAGACCAAACTGTGCGCTTTTCGATTCTCCGGGAGCATAACCTACGTTCAACTCACCCAAATCTTCCATTTCGTGTACATCGAGCCCCATCATGTGCCCCAAACCTGTTGGGAAAAACAACGCATGAGCACCTTCAGCTAAAGCTTCTTCGGTATCGCCTTTTGTCAGGCCTAAATCCTTCAACCCATTAAAAATCACACGAGCGGCTTCAAAATGAACAGATCGGAATTCAATACCCGGCTTTAAACAATTAGCAGAAGTATAATGCGCATCAAGAACTATTTGATAGATTTCTTTTTGTTTGGTTGTAAACTTTTGAGATACAGGAAAAGTACTTGTTAAATCACCAGCATAATGATTTAGCGATTCGGCACCTGCATCGAGCAAAAACAGTTGTCCTTCCTTAAGCCGGTTACCATGGTAGTGATTGTGCAAAACAGCACCTTCGACTGTGGCAATAACAGGAAATGAGAGGTAACACTCTTGTTCAAGAACGATTTGTGTAACCAGCGATGAAATTTCAGATTCCCGCATACCGGGACGGGCGTAGCGTATTGCAGCATTGTGCATATCAACAGAAAGATTCACAGCCTTTTCTATCTCAACAATTTCAATCCCGTCTTTAATTTCACGTTGCGAAACAACAGCCTTAACCAAATCTTCCGATGATTTCATGGTGAACTGATCGGGCCTGATATTTAAATATCGTAATAGCTTAATTTTATTTTCAGGACGATATGGAGGTAAAAAGTGAATATATCTTCCGGCAGCAGCAGCTTCTCGCAAAATAGTATAAAGTTTTACCATTGGTAGCACGTCGATTACCCCAACTTTTTCTGCTTCATCTTTCAATTTTGGCAAAATCCCCATCCAAACAATTTCATCGGTTGTTTGTTCGTCCCCAAAAACAGTCTCCAACCCGTTATCAACATCGATAACAGCTGCTAGTGATGGCCTGTCTAATCCAAAATAATACAGAAAAGAACTATGCTGCCTAAAGGGATACGGATTATCGGGATAATTCATTGGAGACTCGTCATTCCCAAGGAACAAGATTAAACCCTTTGAGATTTTTTCTCTCAAAGTCTTTCTGCGCTGTATGTAAACTTGTCTGCTAAACATTTGCTTTTAAATTGAAAAATCAATCAAAAATAATGTATTTCGAACTGATCATACAATACATTCGAAAAAATGTAGCCACCTCGCACTTATTCAACTGAATATATGACACTTGAATCCTTCATTTTTTTCATCGACCTTGATTAAGAGTACAAAGTGCCCACTCCAATACTATCGAAATACCAATTTCCTTTTTTCTTTGCTATATTCACCATTTGATAAATTAAAACAAACCAGAAACAATAGGTTATGCCTAAAATACTTGTAATAGACGATGAAAGAGCTATCAGGAATAGTCTAAAAGAAATTCTTGAATACGAAAAATACGCTGTTGATCTTTCAGAAAATGCAAACCGCGCTTTAGAATTAGTAAAAACCAACGAATACGATATTATCCTTTGCGATATTAAAATGCCTGAGATGGATGGCCTTGAGCTGCTTCCTCTCCTTGTAGAATGGCATCCCGATACGCCTGTTGTAATGATATCGGGACACGGCAACATTGATACCGCCGTTGAAGCAATAAAAAAGGGTGCGTATGATTTCATTGAAAAACCACTGGACTTAAATCGCTTGCTCATCACCATTAAAAATGCGATGGACAAATCAACTCTCGTTTCTGAAACCAAATCACTACGGAAGAAAGTAACCCAGAAATATCAGATTATTGGCAACTCAGAAGCCATCACAAAAATTTTGGCCATGACCGACAAAGTGGCCACAACCGATGCGCGTGTTTTGATTACTGGATCGAACGGAACAGGTAAAGAATTAGTAGCCCGCCGGCTTCATGATTTAAGCAACCGGGCTCAAGGTCCTTTCATTGAAGTAAACTGCGCCGCAATACCTTCTGAACTAATTGAAAGTGAATTGTTTGGCCATGAAAAAGGAGCATTCACCTCGGCAATTAAACAGCGAAAAGGAAAATTTGAACAAGCTGAAGGTGGCACATTGTTTCTCGATGAAATCGGCGACATGAGCCTCTCAGCTCAAGCTAAGGTTTTACGGGCATTACAGGAAAATATGATTTCACGTGTTGGAGGTGAAAAGGCCATCAAAATTGATGTTAGGGTAGTTGCCGCCACCAACAAAGATCTTCATAAAGAGATTGAAAAAGGAAATTTCAGAGAAGACCTGTACCATAGGCTCAGTGTAATTCTGATTAATGTTCCAACCCTAAACGAACGAATCGAAGATGTACCATTATTGGCCAGTTACTTCGTTGATCAGATTTGTAACGAATATGGAATGCCATTGAAAAGTATTTCAACCAATGCCATTTCTGAACTTCAAAAAATAAACTGGACTGGCAATATCCGCGAGTTTCGCAATGTAATAGAGCGGTTAATTATCCTCTGTGGAAACGAAATTTCAGGTGAAGATGTACAACTTTTTGCTCAGCCAATGAAATAATACATTCCCTATCAACAACCTAAATTAAAAGGAATTAAGTATATGCTTAAAACCGATGTCATTCGAAAGCAAATATTGAATGAGAATTCTGAATTTCTAATCTTTTTGATTCTTTTAGAATACGTAAACAAATGTTGTATTGCCTACAACCCAACATGTCGTTATCAATAATAAATCCTGAATCAGATTTGAAGGAGATGCAACGCAAGCTGGAAAATTTCGAAAGCATGAACCTATATGTTACAAAAAACAAACTGTTTAAGACAGGACGTTACAGCAAGATGATAGAATAATGGATTACCAATACCTCCTCATCCTACAACTTTAAAAATATAACAACCAACTCATTACATCAAAAAAAACTTAAAATCGGACTATTCAAATCGCTATAACACTTTCGTTGTAATCAAAAAGTCATCAAAGAAAAGCTCCTTCCCATCTAATACTGAATTCCTTATTAGCAGCTTGACTATTTCGTCAGATTGCTTTGGGACAAGAGGAATTTCAATTAATGCCCATTTCCCATTGATTGATCGTATATGGCGGAACAAGTCAGAATAGTTCTCTTCAAGTGTTTGATGTTCAGGCGTAGACTGAATGGTCAAAATCTGAGTACGGGCAACCATATCTTTATCGTAATCTTTAACCCAAAACCGCAGGAAAAAAGTTTTTGTAGTATCAATATTTACAGGCGCTTCCAGTATTCGCTGAAAATTTCTTAACACTTTTGTTCCTTTTAAATCTTTTTCCGAAGCCGCTAAGTTTCCCGTTTGCTGAATGAAACAATCCGTTTTCTGTCCAGAATAACATCCGTTAATCGAGTCAATCAACTGCTTGTATTTGTTCGGGAAATTACATTTTGCAGGAATTGCCTTTAGCGTATCAATCGAAATTTCGTACAAATCGAATTTGGGTGTCATCATTACAAACGATGCATTTTCGACCAATCGTTTTTCGTCAGTGCTTAACTCATCGCACTTGCCAACCATAAGGAGCAACGGCTTATTATTGGGATATTCATCAAGTACCCGATAGTTCTCCCAAGGAGTTCGGCTCAATTCTATGTTTTTATAGGTTTGAGAAAGAGAAGTACGTCCCATCATTACTCCCGTGCAGGGCAGCCCTGTTTTCAGCGAGGCAATATACATCTGTTTTGCCATGTCGCACTTGGGATCAATCCAACTACTTTCCGAACCAATATGAAAGTATGGCAAAGGCATAATCGCCTGATATTTATCAGCATCAATAACACCAACCCATTTATTTTCCTCAAGTTGATTGTTGTGATCGGATAATTGTGGAACAGCATTATCAATACGCCTCACCGTTTTTGTTGAGGAGTCGAAAGCCTCGAACCCCAAAAGAATGAGAAGAAATGCCAAAATTGAAAACCCAATCGTTTTATTCTTCATGCTCGTTGAGAAACGGTAAATCGCAATCCAAACAATCACATTAATTACGTAATAAAAAAGCCAGGAAAAACGACCTACAGCACGCAATTGGCTTAAGAAACCGATGGAATTTTGCAACTTTTCGAAACCCCAGATAAATGGGATCCCAAATGAAAAGAGCAACAACGCAAACGCGGCCCAAAAAAGAACATCGAGACTTCTATTCCCCGTAAATGACCATCTTTCCTTCACTTGTTTCAGTAGCCCAACCATCCATTTGCCTGACAAAAAGAAAAAACCCGCCGAAGCAATAATTCCGATATAAGCCAATGCTTCCCAGTCGTATTTCTTTACGAATTTGAAATTTTCGATAAAAGGGGCATACCACTTATAAACGGGCAAAAAAACACCGCCCGGATACCCTTTATAAACATCAAATCCCCATGGATGCATGGTTCGATCTGTCTGATGATCGACCATAATAAGCTGAAGCAATATGAATGGAACAATGATCTGTAAGGAAAAATGAAGAATTTCAACCCACCATTTTTTTTCCGTTTTATGAATAACAATTTGATCGAACAAGTATACACCGGCTAATGCTACAGCAAAAAGAAAAAAATACATGTGCATTAGTGATGAAAGCAAGGCCACCAAAGCAAATAAGGCACTCCTCAACCAACTTTTCTTTTCAATAATCAGAATCATTAGATACATCATCAATGGAATCCAGAACAACCAAGCCAAGGAAAAATGCCCCGGAAGCCGACCTATTTGTGGTGATAGAAAACTTATTCCAATAGCTAAAATTGACGCATACCAATCGGGTAATTTGAATTTTTTGAGGGTAAGGAAAAGAAAAATAACCGAAAGAAAGATGGAAAAAATCATCATGAAATTGAAAACCCCTGGAATTTTATCGGCACAAGGGAAAAGATTTTTGTCGATAAACCGAACAACATTAGCAAGAGGAGGCTGACCATCGGTAAAATAAATCGACTCTCCCCAAGGATAATTCATACCTTCAAAATGAGTTGAAGAGACATCGTATTCGGCATGATACCATGCACAATAATAAGATTTTAACCCATCACCAGACTCCGAGAAACATGTCGAATTCAGTTTAAAAACAACTCCCCGAAATAAAAGGATTAACAGAACAATTGTGATAAGTGTTACTGGAATTAGACGGTTTATTTTCATTGATCATTCATTTTAGCTTAGCAAAAGTAAAGAAACTAAAAAGAGAAAAACAAAAATCAGTCACATTCATAAATTATAATATTGATTTATAGAAATCAGTTTCAAAAACAATCATGCTGAGAAGCCCATTAACGGCAACTTGATTACGCTTGTTGTTTCTAAGTTTCAAATAAAATCTATACTTTGGCAAAAATAAATACTGCCAAAATGGTTGCTCCTTACAATATATCAATCGTAGTGCCCTGCTACAATGAATCGGAAAGCATTAATGAATTTTACAGGGTAATTTCAGAAGTACTTAATGAAAAATACAATTATGAACTGATTCTGGTTAACGATGGCAGCAAAGATGAAACGTTGTCTATTATTAAGGCGCTGGCAACAAAGGATAACCACGTGAAATTCTTATCATTTTCCCGTAATTTCGGACATCAAAACGCAGTAAAAGCGGGTCTCGATTATGCTACCGGCGATGCAGTTATCAGTTTAGATGCCGATCTTCAACATCCACCACGAATGATTCCTTTACTGATTGAAAAATGGCAGGAAGGCTACGAAGTTGTGTATACCATTCGTGAGGAGCATGAATCGATTGGTTGGTTCAAAAAGAACACCTCGCGAATATTCTACAGGTTTTCGAACAGTTTGTCGGAAACCAAAATTGAAACTGGCGCTTCAGACTTTCGCCTTCTCGACAGAAAAGTGGTTGATGCACTTAAGTTGATGCCCGAAAATTCGCTGTTCCTTAGGGGATTAATTTCATGGATAGGGTTCAAACAGCATGGAATCAACTACAAAGCCGACGAACGTTTTGCCGGACAATCGAAATATACGTTGAAAAAAATGGTAAAACTTGCGTCAACAGGCATTACCTCTTTCAGTACCAAACCATTGCAGCTTTCGATATATTTGGGTGCCATTTTTGCCATACTGGCTTTTGCTTTTGCAATATATGCAGTATTCATCCATTTTTTTACTGACCGAGCCATTCAAGGTTGGGCATCGGTAGTAATTGGGATAATGTTTTTTAGCGGCTTAAACCTGCTTATGCTTGGGATTATTGGAAATTACCTTGGAAAATTATTTATCGAGAACAAACGAAGGCCCAACTACATTATTGGAGAAACGAATATCAATTAATAATCTAAATGTCAATTCATTAAAACAAACACCAACGTTTTGTAACTGAAGAATCACCAACGATTAATTCTTCCGATTCTTTTTTGAAAAGATAATTTTTCGAACTCATTTATATTCCCCCTTCTTTTTAGTTCTTTTGTCAAATTGATGCAAACCAATCATTTTAATTCACAAATGAAGAAAAATTTTATTGCTACTACACTTCTGATTTTAATTACATTGGTGATTACCATTGCCATTTTCAAACCCGTAATTCAACACCCCAACAGCTATCTGTTTTCAAATAATGGCGATGCTATTAAAAGTTATTTCAATTTTTCTGACTATCTGAAATACGACACTGGAATCAAATTCGATGGAATAAATTACCCCTATGGTGAGCATTTGCAGTACGACAATACCCATCCTTTCCATTCTGTTGTATTCAAATTTGTAGATAAGTTCGTCGACGTTTCACCTTACGGCGTTGCAATACTGAACCTTATGATGATTTTTGCCCTTGCATTAGCTGTTCCTTTTATATTCTTGATTTTACGGTATTACAAACTACCAGTTTGGTATTCGTTTATTGTGGCGCTCATTATTTTGTTTCTTTCTCCCCAGCTCGACCGCATAAAAGGACATTTCGAAATGGTATATCTCTACTTTATCCCCATGTACTGGTATTTCCTGCTAAAATTTCGCAAAGGGAAAAGACCTTGGCTCTGGGCGGTATTGCTCATATCTACCGGTGTGATAGGAGGTTTTACCAGTGCCTACTTTGCAGCCTTCTTCAGTATTTTTCTATTCTCGGTTTTGCTTGCCGACCTCTGGTTCAAACGCAAAAACTTGAAAGAATACATTCGTCCAGGAATTACCCTCTTCATAATGGCTGTTATGCCGTTGATTATAGTGAAAGGAGTTGTTGGAATTACCGACTGGGCCAATGACCGTCCATTTAACCCTTGGGGTTTCTATGTTTTTCATGCCAACATATCAAGCATATTTATGCCAACGAGCTTCCCGTTTCACGAGATGTTTTTCAAATGGAGTAAGATAAGTTGGGAATGGGAAGGCCGTGCCTATGTTGGTTTACCAGCAACTATTCTGGCTATTTTAATCACAATTAAATTTGTGCGCAACCTTTTCACGAAACGAAAATCGATACCTTTTTTTCAAAACGAAAACTTGAATGTTTATTTACTGGGTGCAACACTGGTTCTACTCTTCGCCATGTGCTTCCCTTTTAAATATGGATTTGGATTCCTTCTCGACCTACTTCCACCTGTAAAACAATTCAGGGCTTTAGGACGTTTTGCTTGGATTTTCTATTATGTTTTTACCGTTTATGCCGCTTACTATTTTTACCATCTTTCATTAAAACTGAAAGAAAATGGATCGGGAAAAAAATCGATTACCCTGTTGGTTCTTGTTCTTGTATTTTGGTCTTACGATGCAGTATTAAACGCAAAGAACAGTTTTTCAGGAATATTTTTCGATAACAACACAATAGAATCGAGCGATGCTGAATATCAGCAAATTTTAAAAGAAGCAAACATCAACGCTTCCGATTTCCAAGCCATTTTCTTTTTGCCATTTTCTAATACATCGGGTGATAAACTTAATTTTGATGGAGGGCGCAATATTGCTTTTGGAGAAGCCATGCGTTGCGCATACCACACAGGTTTACCACTGGTGCAGAGCTACTCCCCTCGCCTGCCATTTTCAGATGCATTAAGTACTGTTCAACTATTGGCAGACTCATCCATTCGTAAAACAAGGCTCGACGATATGAATCAGCAACCATTATTATTGGTAAGTACACATGAGAAAATGAACCGCTCCGAACAATGGCTGATTAATCATTCCAAACAGCTCTATTCCGACGATAGGGTTACGCTCTCCAGGGTCGAACTGTCATCATTTCACCGCAGTTACAAAAACTGGCAAAACTATGTCGATACAACCGTGGTTAAACTCACAGGAAATGAAATAACAAAAGCCGACATCCCATTAAATCAATTAGTTGTTCTCGATTTCGATCAATTTGAATCTGAGAATATTTTTGCAGGAAAAGGCGCAAAGTTTAAACGTCGGAAAACGATGCAGGTTTTTGACGAGAATTTTGCAGAAAAAGGGCTAACTGGAGATTACCGATTGAGTTTTTGGATGTTTTTCGACAACCGGATATACGACATGCCAAGGCCATTCATAAATATCGCAAACAACAACGGAAACGTTGAAGAAACCATATGGCTGAATAATCGTGCCATTCATAATGTATATAACCATTGGGTGTTGATAGAACAAGACATAAACCTACAGCCGGGCAAAAGATATCAGCTCGAAATAAAAGGAAGATACATTACAATAGACAAATTGCTGTTACAGCCCAAGGGAAGTAATGTTTGGGAAAAAACGGCCGAAGGGAAAAAGTGGCTGAACAATTTTGCAATAGATTGACATAAATTTTTGTTGCGCTTCAGTGAAAAAGAGAAAGTTCGTTACATTTGCTGAAACCTAAATTAAACAATCATGATAAACCTGCCCCTCTATCAGGTAGATGCATTTGCTGAAACACCTTTCTCCGGGAATCCAGCAGCTGTTGTTCTTCTGCCTAATTGGATCGAAACAGAAACCATGCAAAACATTGCCATGGAAAACAATCTTTCTGAAACGGCTTTTCTGGTTAGCTGCGATTTGTATTTCGAAATCAGATATTTCACACCTTATACCGAAGTAGAACTTTGCGGCCATGCAACACTGGCTTCAGCCTATGTGTTATTCCACATTTTTCACCTTCCGCATCAAACACTGTTTTTAAAAACCATGAAACGCGGCGATCTATCGGTAACAAAAAAAGATGAATTACTGATTCTCGATTTTCCTACAGACCAATATAAAAAAACAGAAATTCCTTCAGAAGTGGTTGAAGCATTAAACGTAAAACCAGTTGAAGCCTATTGGGGACTGAACGACCTGATGTTGGTTTGTGAAACTGAAGAGGAAATAAAGCAGCTCGAACCCAATTTCGAACTGCTGAAAAAGGTAAAATCACGCGGGATATTGGTTACAGCTCCTGGCAACGAAGTTGATTTTGTTTCCCGCTTTTTTGCACCTCAAGTAGGAATTAACGAAGACCCGGTAACCGGATCGGCACACACCACTTTAATTCCTTATTGGTCTAACCGATTGGGAAAAACAACATTGCTTGCCCGTCAACTATCACAACGGGGCGGAACCATTTATTGCGAAATGAAAGGCGACCGCGTAAAAATTGGAGGCAAAGCAATTCATTACCTTTCGGGCGAAATTTCACTATAACCAACTTCCATGACTCAGCGAAAAACCGATCACATTCAACTGGCAGAAGCATCGAAACCGGCTACAAACGAGGCCGATGAGCGTTTTAATTACGAACCGCTGTTGAATGCTCATCCCCAAAATCCACAGTCTTTTCAGTTTTTGGGAAAGAAAATCGGTCACCCGCTTTGGATTTCGAGTATAACTGGCGGTACCGCCGAAGCCAACCACATTAACCACATTTTGGCCGAAGCCTGTGCTGAATTTGGCATGGGCATGGGATTAGGTTCATGCCGCAGTTTGCTGAAAAGTGATGAGTTTCTCGACGATTTTAATTTGCGCCCGATCATTGGGAGCGAACTTCCATTTTATGCCAATTTAGGAATTGCTCAGATAGAACAATTGATAGAGAAGAAAGAGACCGATAAAATCCACGAAATAGTATTACATAAACTAAAAGCCGACGGACTGTTTATTCATATAAATCCGACTCAAGAATGGCTCCAACCCGAGGGCGACCTGTTTAAACGTCCGGCACTTGAAACTGTTGCTGAACTTATTGAGTTAACAGCCGGACAATATAAGCTCTTTGTGAAAGAAGTTGGTCAGGGCATGGGCCCCGAAAGCTTAGAACAACTACTGAAGCTCCCCATTGATGGACTTGAGTTTGGTGCATTTGGGGGAACAAACTTTGCCAATATTGAAATAATGCGAAGTAAACCTGGCCCAGCAATGTATCAATTACCACTGGACAACATTGGACATAATGCCAACGAAATGGTTGAGATGGTTAACGAAATTGTACTCAATCATTCGGTTTACTGCAAACAAATCATTGTTTCGGGCGGCATCAGAAATTTTCTCGATGGTTACTATTTTATGCAAAAATCGTCAATTGCAGCGGTGTATGGAATGGCCGGTGTAATTCTTCAACATGCCATGGTTTCAAAAGAAAACCTGTTCCATTTTCTGAAAGCAGAAGAAAGAGGGTTCGCCTTTGCGTCAAGATTTCTCACGTTAAAAAAGTAACTGATAATACAGCATCATAAACTTCACAAATTGTTGTAAATTCATAGCTAAATAATTTTTAAAATTGTAGGATGGTGCCGATATCGGTATCGCATGATGAGTTTTGACTTTCGTCGATCTTCGATTAATCGGTGTTTGTGATTAACAAATCATACTCATTTTTTAAAAAAAATAACGGCTACTATTATGAGATTAATTGTATTATCATTCGCATTATTCATGTTTTCATGTAATTCAAAAGCTATGGATCCAGATCAAACCATCAACAACAATTTCCCTTTTGAAATTGAGAAATACCTTGGCACTTGGTACGAAATTGCCCGTTTCGATCATTCGTTTGAGCGGAACCTTCAAGGAACAACTGCAACTTACACCCTTCGCAGCGACGGGAAAATTAAAGTTGTTAACCAAGGCTATAAGGGAAGTTTAAATGGCAAACAGAGTGTGGCTGTTGGAAAAGCAAAACTTACAAGTAGCGAAACGCCCCGGAACTTACTGGTTTCATTTTTTCTGTTCTTCTATGCACCTTACAACATTCTTGAACTAGACAAGGATTATCAATATGTACTTATTGGCTCAAATTCAGATAAATATTTATGGATTTTAAGCCGTACCCCACAAATGGAACCTTCGACCTATAACATGCTGGTTGATAAAGCAAAAGCCAGAGGCTACGATACTTCAAAATTGATAACGGTTTTACAACCAAAAAATTAAATCTTGAATAGCAAATTCGACCAACAATTACTACTTTAGGGAACGAAGGAAAGAAATTGAATTTGTGATTAACACCTGCGCTTATGGATATTGATATTCGTACCATTTCGTTAATGATTGGTATTTCGTTTTCACTGCAAGCATTTGTATTATATCGGCTTTACATACAGGCAAAGACCTACAACGGATTATTACATTGGGCAATTGGGAGCGCATCTTTAGCTATAGGGTTAATTTCCCTTTTGTTACGACAAATCGGGTTACTCGAAAATTTTTCAATTGTTTTTGGCAATGTATCCCTAATTGCGGGGATGTCCCTGATTTATGTCGGTACAATAAAATTCATTGGTGAGAAAAAGGAAAAACGAAGTATTATTTTTGTTCTAATACTTCTTTATGCGATTATAATTACCTATCTCACTTATTTTAACAATCAACTGACCACGAGAACAATCTTTTATTCATTATGCATGGCTGTGGTAACTTTCTTAATTGCCATGAAATTGATTAAACTGATTTCCACCCCGATGAAAGAATCAGCGCGATTTGTTTCGCTTATCTTCTTCTGCTTAAGTGGCTCTTTTATTTTCCGTTCCATAACATTGATTTTCGACCCCCTCGAAGAATTCTTCAGCTCAAATTATTCTCAATCCTTAACCTTTTTAGTATCATTTATCTTGGGTCTTTTGTGGACATTCGGCTTGATTATCCTTGTTAATCAGCGAATTTTCGGCGAAAGGCTCGAAGCAGAACAGCACTTTGAACTTATTTTCAATAGCAGTCCCGATTTAACCATGATTTCGAGACTTCCAGAAGAAACAATTATTGATATAAACGAATCGTTTTCTTCAATAACAGGTTTTCAACGGCAAGAAGTAATTGGAAAAACGATTACCGATTTGGATGCTTTTGATAACCCTGCCGACAGGTCAACCATAATTCAAGAGTTGAAACAATACGGACAGTTTCAAAACATTGAAATGATATTTAAACGGAAAGATGGGGCTACATTTAACGGATTATTGTCGGCAAAGATCATCCAAATTCAGGGAACGCCTCATGTTATAAGCATAATACGCGACATAACCGACTTGGAAAATGCAAGAGAAACCCTTCAGCGAAGCGAAACTCATTTAAACGATGCTCAAAAACTTTCACAAGTTGGAAGCTTTAATTATTACGCCAAAGAAGACAAATCTTACTGGTCGCATCAACTATTCCGTTTATATGGTCTTGAAATATCAGACGAACCGCAAACCCGTTCTTTCGGGGTTGATTTTACACATCCTGAAGATAGAACAATAATTACCCGTCTTTATAAATCAGCACATGAGAATGGAAAGGCCGAAGCTGAATACCGTATTTATAGAAAAGATGGAGCCATTCGCACTCACCATGGAATCATCAGAATGAAAAAAGATAAAAACGGAAAACTACTGGAAGTAAACGGAACTGTACAAGACATTACCGAACGAAAAAATGCTGAAGAAGCACTTCAAAAAAGTGAAAAGCAATTCCGCAACTTGTTTGAAAATGCTCCTGTTGGTATTTTCACTACTAATATTACAGGAAAGACCTTGTCCGTAAACCCTCACATGGCCCATCTACTTGGCATGAATACCCCCTCCGAAGCTATTTCTTATTACACCAATTTAGGCAAGCTTCTTTATGCTAATCCAAAAAGGAGAGAAGAATTTATTGAACAACTGAAGTTGAAAGACCATGTTGAAAATTTTGAATACGAAGCCATAACTTATGACCGAAAACATGTATGGTTCAATATGAACGCCAGGATAGCATTACAAAACGATGGTCAAATGTTGATTGAAGGTTTTACCACCGACATTACCAACCGCAAATTAGCGGAATCAGAACTTAGAGAGAAAGAAGTACAGTACAGAAATTTGGCCAACGCTGGATTGGCTTTAATATGGACAGCCTCAACCGATAAATTATGCACCTACTTTAACGAACCTTGGTTCCGGTTTACAGGAAGAACCTTTGAACAGGAACTTGGGATTGGATGGACTGAAAATGTTCACCCCGATGATATTGGCCAATGCATTCAAACCTACAGTACCTGCTTTGATAAGCGCGAACCTTTTCACATGGAATATCGGTTAAAACACCATTCAGGCGAATACCGTTGGATACAAGATATGGGTACTCCAAATTATAGCAGTAGCGGAAAATTTATTGGTTACATCGGGCATTGTTTCGACATTACCGAAAGGAAAAAAATGGAATTCGAACTGATAGCCGCCAAAGAAAAAGCAGAAGAAAGCGACCGCTTAAAATCATCGTTTTTGGCAAACATGAGCCACGAAATTCGTACTCCAATGAATTCAATCATGGGATTTGCCAGCCTGCTTCCCGAGGAAGATAGTAAGGAATTGATGGACAATTATTCAAAAATCATTGTGCGCAGCTCGGAACAACTGGTGCACATTATCGATGATATTGTACTATATTCCAGACTTCAAACGAAATTACTATCATACTATCCTACTCTTTTCGAAGTAAAAAACCTGCTTGACGACGTGCAGCAATCGTTCAATCTTCCCGATTTTAAAAAGGGAATTGAATTACTGGTTCAAACCAACACCGTTGAACCAATCAACCTTTTTACTGATTATGAAAAAATAAGACAAGTGCTTACCAACCTTGTTTCCAATGCATTCAAATACACAACACAAGGTACAATTACAATTGGATGCAACTTGAATGCCGATAAAATTGAACTTTTTGTAAAAGATACGGGAATGGGCATCCCTCCCAATGAGCAGGAAAAGGTGTTTGAACGTTTTTTCCGTGGAAGTAATGTAAACAAAGGCGTTATAAGCGGCACCGGACTGGGATTAAGTATTGTTCTTGAACTGGTGCAGATACTTGGTGGCCAAATTTGGGTCGAAAGTGTTGTTGGCTCCGGAAGCACTTTCTTTCTTTCATTACCCCGTAAAACGAATTTATAGTATTGAAACAAAACCATTCAACTCTTTTTTTTCGAATTGGAACCAAATGCTGAATGCAACTGGCAAGAAACACATCTATTTAACAGAAAAAAAAACTGCTATTTTCAGAATTTTATTTATTGTTTTGCTATGAAACTTATATTACGGATTCTATTCTTCCCTTTAACCTTACTACGTTTATTACTGGTTGTACTCATATCGCTTTTCTTTGTTGTCGCAGTACGAATTGAATATCTTATTGCAGAAAGAACAGGAAATTTCACCTTCTGGTCGGCACGTTATTGGGGCCGATCAATGTTAATTGTTTTGGGATTTTGGGTAAAGAGGAACAAATGTCCAAGAGTCAAGGGGTACTTACTAATGCCAAACCACCGCAGTTACATCGACATTTTTCTGATGGCAGCCTACTCTCCTTCAGCATTTGTTGCAAAAGCAGAAATACAGAAATGGCCTTTACTGGGATGGGTAATTACTCCGGGCCACATCATCACCGTAAAACGCAACGAACTAAAAAGTTTGTTGGGTACAATGAAAAAAATTAAGGAGTCGATTGAAAACAACATATCGATTACCATTTTCCCCGAAGGAACAACTCATTATGGACCAGAACTGGGAAAGTTCAAAAACGGAACATTTAAAATTGCGGCTGAATTAAATATCCCAATCATTCCATGTGCCATTAAATATGGTGACAACGAAAATGCATGGGTGAGCGACGATCTTTTCATCAATCATTTTTTTCGCCAGCTTTGGAAACCAATCTCATTGGCCGAAGTACGTTTTGGAGAACCGATTACGTGTTCCGACTATCAGAAATTAAAAGAACTTACAAAAGAAAAAATTGAAGACTTTTTACAACAAATGGGTTAAGTATTTTCAAGCACACCAAATCTACCAGCAAACTATTGACCGTTTAAAAAGTATATTTACTTTAGGAAGAAAAAAACTAATGCGAATTTCAATAAAAACTAACTAGAAAATAAACTTAACAGAGCTTCCAATATGCCACTTCTGATTGTAATTGCTGGAATAATTCTGCTGCTGATACTTATTTTAGGGTTCAAACTTAATGCGTTTCTTGCTTTTGTAATCGTATCAATTGCCGTAGCTGTTGGAGAAGGGATGCCACTCGATAAGGCCATCGTTTCAATTGAAAGCGGCATTGGAAATATCCTTGGAACACTTGTTATCATCATCGGATTTGGAGCTATGCTTGGGAAATTGGTAGCCGAAAGCGGCGCTGCCCAACGCATTACCTCACGAATAATTAAAGCTTTTGGAATAAAAAGGGTTCAACTGGCGGTAATGCTTACTGGATTTATAATTGGGATACCCTTATTTTACGATGTTGGATTTGTAATATTGATTCCGTTGGTTTTCACTGTTGCAGTATCAGCCAGGTTACCATTGCTTTATGTTGGACTACCAATGTTGGCTTCTCTTTCGGTAACCCATGGATTTTTGCCACCTCATCCGGCTCCAACAGCAATTGCAAATACGTTTGGAGCTGACATGGGAAAAACCATGCTCTATGGGATTCTGATTGCAATCCCGGCCATACTGTTATCAGGCCCCGTGTTCTATAAACTGGTGAAAAAAGTTGATGCCAAACCGCTGAAAGAATTTGTAAATGTAAAAGAACTGGAAGATCACGAAATGCCGGGGCTATGGAATAGTATACTTTCAGCCTTGCTTCCGGTAATCATCATTGGCATTTCAACTATTTTAAAGATAACGCTTCCAGAGCAGTCCATTGGTGCAAAAATTGCCGGGCACATTGGAAATCCAGTGATTGCAATGTTGATTTCGCTACTTGTTGCATGCTATACTTTAGGCATTGCACGCGGTAGAAAAATGAACGAAATGATGCAGTCGATGACCCAATCGGTATCGAGCCTCACCATGGTAATGCTTGTAATTGCAGGGGCAGGAGGCCTCAAACAGGTACTAATAGACAGTGGTGTGAGCACTTATATTGGAGAAATACTTGGCAGCACAGGGATTTCTCCCTTGGTTTTAGGTTGGCTTATTGCAACACTACTCCGCATCTTCTTAGGTTCGGCCACCGTGGCGGGGATTACCACCGCAGGTATTGTGCTTCCGCTGGTGCATGGCTCTGGCGTGTGCCCCGAATTGATGGTGCTTGCCATTGGATCGGGAAGTATTATGGCAGCCCATGTAAACGACGGCGGCTTTTGGCTGGTAAAAGAATATTTCAACCTTAGCATTAAAGATACGCTCAGAACCTGGACTGTGATGGAAACCTGCATTGGCATTACCGGACTGGCGGGAGTATTGATCCTCAACACCTTTGTAAACTAAAAACTGCGTTTATACTATAAACAAACGATTTGAAGCAAAGCACAAGAGCTGATAATGGAGTTTTTTGTTACAACCAATTTACCCGATGATTAGCTGAAAGTGTTTGTTTAAAATCCAACCTCAGTCGCTGTTTATTTCGACGATCTGGAAATTGTACGTTACGAAAACATTTTCGATTGACAACTACAAATTGGCCAGCACAAAAAACAACAATTACATCTACTTGGTCAGCTCTTTCGCCTTTTGCAAACAAGCCGCAGCCTTTTCGGTATTGCCCATTTTTTGATACACATTGCCCATTAGCTGATGGGTACCAGCCTCGAGGGGATCGACAACTACTGCTTTTTCCAACCATCTGAGCGACTCATCATAGCTGCCCAAAAGCAAATGTACAATTCCCATTCCCTTGAGAGCTTCATTGTTTTTCGGATCAAGCTGAATGGCCTTTTCAAAACATGAAATGGCCGATGGATAATCGCGCAAATCGCGTCCATAAACCATTCCTTGCTTTGAATAAACTTCAGAACGGCGGGGGTTTAGTTTCAATAACTGATTGTACATCTCAATCTTTCGATTGCTATCACCATATTTCGACAACGCAAGATAAATGTAGGAATAAGCATCTTCGTCGGCACGGTTCAATTTTATGGCAGTGAAATAACAGTTAAAAGCAGCAGCCATGTCGCCATTCAACTCGTATTGTACAATTCCGAGTTTTCGCCAGGCATCGGAAAAACCGGGGTCTATTTCAGTAGCACGCGTAAGGTAGTGCTTGGCAAGTGTAAGTTCCTCTTTAACTTTGCTAGAATCGGTACCGTTTAGTGCCAAATCGATTAAAGCACCGCCAGCTGCCAAATTGCTTTTTGCACTATTTGCCGAAGTTTTTACATCGGTAAGAAAAAGTGTTGAACTATCTTTCCATGCAAAGTTGCGCGAAAAAGTGAGCACAGAGAACGTCAGAAGTACCGCCACAAGCGCACCCTCTTTTACAAACTTAAATTTGTGGCTCGAATATTTTTCAGAAACCCAAACAACGAGCCACGAAACACCAATCACAAACCCCACCGAAGCTTGATATACAAACCTCTCGTTCATAAACACACCAATATTCACCACCAAGTTCGAAACAGGAAACAATGCCCCTAAATAAACCAGTATTGCAAATGCCAAAACCGATTTCTTCGGAAGGTTTTTAATAGCATAAACCAGTAGCCCTAAATAAATAAGCACCGAAAGAATGACCAAAAAATTACCCCACCCCACCAGTGAAATGTGGTACGGATAGTAGTCGAACGTGAGTGGATACGGCAAAAACAGCAGCTTCAGATAATTACCCAATGTGAACAAAATGGTAGCGTATTTCTGACCAAAACTGGCTTCGAGAAACGGGTTGTTCATTAAATCGTTGGGCGCACTGCCTGTAGTTAAACCTCCAACAACACTGCTGCGGATAATCAGAAACAAAACAGCAGCCAACGCCATTGGAATCGAAGCTTTCACAATTTTTGAAACACTAACCTCGCGGAAGAAATAGATCGACAGCGGGATGATGGCAACAAAAGTGATGGCATTCTCTTTCGACAACAGCCCCAGAAAAGCACTTCCGAAGCTTGCCACAAGCCATTGCCAACGGTTACGATTGACATATTTTATGGCCGACAGCAGGGAAAGCAGCGAAAAGAATAACGACAGCAGCTCGTCGCGACCCTTTATATTGGCCACCACTTCGGTGTGAATGGGGTGCACCATAAAAATGAGCGTAGCTATCAACGGAAGGTTGAAAAGCCCCGCTGTTCCTTCAGTCTTTTTGAATAGCATACGGAGTACCCAATAAAGTACCAACACCGTAAGAATGTAGATGAGCACATTGATGAAATGGCTAAAATGCGGGCTATCGCCCCAAAGTTGATGCTCAATGGCAAATGTGGCAATTGACAGCGGGCGGTAACGGCCACCGGGCAGGTTAACCTTTTTGTCTCCATAAAACCCGGTGAACGAATCGGTGGTAAAAATACTTTTCAGCCCGTCTACCCCCTGCTGTGTAAAGCTATTATGGGTTACAACCATGGCATCGTCGAGCGCATAATCGTGCGAAAGCGTATTTGAATAGATGAGAAACGTAAATACAATAATGACAACCTGAATCCAGAATTGCGTGTTGTTTTTTATGCGAAAACGACTGTTTTGAGCTGATGACATAACCGTTTATTTTAAAAACGAAAAATAGTTAAAAATTCCATTCTGAATCATCGGCAATTTTCAACCAGTTGGGGCTCCACATAATTTAACATGAATTTTTAATCTCCCTAAAAATCAAAAATGAAGAGCAACTCTTCCATCTTGAAAAATTATCCCATTCATTTACCCAGTAAACATTACTAAGTAAAAAGAGGCCCAACAGACAGTTGAACCTCTTAAAATAAAAACCTTAAAATTAATCCGTAAAAAAAACTTATTTAATCAGTTTAAAAGTTGTTTTACCATCGAAAGGATTGCCAACAACAGCACCTTTCGAAACGGTTATTTCTTTCAATAAATTGTCACTTGGCAAACAAACATAACCTTTGGCATCACCTTGTCCGAATACTTTCAGATCAATTTTGCTCCAATCCATTTGCATGGTCGATTGTGCAAGTTTAATGTGAGGAATAACAGCACCTTCGCGAACCAACATTATTATTGGAATTTTGTCGGTTGCAATGCGGTTCCATCCTGGGCCATAGGCTTTTCCTGTTTGGTAATCTATCCATTTGGTCTTTCCCGGAAGGTATACATCTCGATCCGTCACTTCGGTAAACAACGGTGCCACCAAAATATCGGAGCCAAAAAGGTATTCATTATCAACAAGCCATGCTCCGGGATCGTTGGGGTATTCAATAAACAAGGCACGCATCATTGGCAATCCGTTTTCCGACGAATGTTTAGCCTGAGCATAAATGTAAGGCATCAGCTGGTAACGCATGTTGTCGGCCGTACGGAAGATGTCCAAGAATTCAGGACTGTATTCCCATGGTTCTTTTGGAGGAGCACCGTGCGCACGTGCATGCGACGAAAGAAGCCCCATTGCAGACCAACGTGCATACAAATTTTCAGGACTTTTTTGTACAAACCCACCCATGTCGTGACTCCAGAATGAGAAGCCAGACAAGCCAATTGATAAGCCCCCACGGAGTGCTGCCGACATAGCAGTATTTGTATTGGCTGGGTCGCCTCCCCAATGCAACGGATAGCGTTGGCTTCCGGCCCAAGTACTGCGAGCCCATATAATGCGCTCATCGTTCACCTCTTTGGTAATATCAGAAACGGCTTTGTTATAACGCAACGGGTAAAGGTTGTGTTCGTAGTAACCAGTTTTGCCCGAAGCATAAATTCCGTTCAACGGAGCAGCTTCACCAAAATCGACTTTGATAGCACCAACTCCCATTTTAAGCAGACCTGCAATTTTATTCTGATACCATTTCACAGTTTCAGGGTTTGAAAAATCGAGCACAGCGTCTTCGTATGGCAAGTTTCCTTTTGGGCTTTTTACATACAGGTTTTTGTCGACTATTTCTTTGAACAAAGTGTTCTTTGGAACAAAATAAGGCAATTGCCACAAGCAAATGTTGAATCCATCGGCTTTGAGGTCTTTGATCATCCTTTCGGGATCGTTGAAACGCGATTTTGAAAACTGATAATCACAACGCCAGTCGGTTTCGAACCAACCTGTATCGAAATGAATAACATCGCAAGGCACTTTGTTTTCACGAATTTTTTTGGCCACAGTGCGGCCATCTTCTTCTGAAAAATAGGTAATTCGACTCATCCAAAAACCAAACGACCACAGCGGAGGCATGGCCGCTTTTCCGGTAAGGTCGGTATATTCATCAAGTATTTCTTTTGGATTTCCGAGGAAAACGAACAAATCGAGGGTTTCGTCACCAATCATCAACTGCTGTACTCCACTAAAATATTTTCCAAAATCGCAGGTTATTGGGGTCGATGTATGCATAAACACACCGTAACCATTACTACTCATGTAAAACGGAATAGGTTTATATTGCGATTCGTTTTGAATTCCGTTGGCATCGTCGGTGTAAAGCACCACACGGCTACCCCGTTTGTTTAGGTTGGTATACGATTCGCCCAACCCGAAAATTTTTTCATCAGGAACCAAGTTCATGGTTGCCGAAAAGCTTCGCGAATAGTCCGATGCACGGCGAACAAAACTGAACGGCATAACCGGAGTGTACGTTTTGTCGGCATTGTCGGAGTTATGGTTGGTACTCAAAACAACCTTGCCACTGGCATCGCGAAACTCAAGCCTCCAAGGGTTTTCCATAATCGTTATGCTTCCATTTTCCGAACTATACTTGTGGCCACCATTCACAGCCGTATAAGTCCAGTTTTCACCAACAGGAGCTTTACCATTGGCAAGCATCAGCGACTCATCGTTCATGTGAAAATCGGGGCCACTGTTCATGCGGATACGAACCGTACGCGGCGAAACAAAATCGATATCGATTGGCAAATTGGGTGCAGCTTCATACTCATTCACTGGAAACTCATTCGGTTTTACTGGACTAAGAGTTGCCAACAAATTATTAAAAGCCATCCGCGTTCCGTATTCGTAACGCACGTATTCAACATTTCCCGAAGCAGTTGCAGGGTCAAATGCTTTCAACTCGTTGGCCAAATAATAAGTATTTGTAAAACTGCTGAAATCGCCGCTAATATCTAACGGTTCGTTTTGCATTCCCATTTGCTGAAGTTGAGCCTTCACCGAAAAAGAGCAAACCAACAGAGGCAGTATGAGTAAAGCATTAAAAATTTTCTTCATAGTATTATCGATTAGAGTTAGTCAGTAAAAATGGTTATTGGTCAAAAGCAAATGCTTTGATTATTCTTTATCAACCAATAATTTTCAAGAAATACCACAGGGAACACCGAGAAGTATCCTCGGTGTATCCCGTGGTTTTTTGTGTCTCTATAATCTTTCAGTTTTTACTCGAACAATAAGCCGGAGTAAATTTCTATTGTTTCCTATTTATAGAACGGAGCCAAGGCGTAAACCAACGCTGCCTGCCAGTTAATGGCTATTTCGTTAGTGGTATAATCGCCTTGTTCATCTTTCCAGTTCGTAGCTTTCAATCCACCACCTACAATGTAACCGGGCCATGGCTCTTCGATACCATCGGCACCCGAACGGCGACAGTGTGGAAACATTGGAGGATTTGAACCTATACCTGTTACAAACGAACGCCCGTAATGGTTACTTCCGAAGAGATGACCAATGGCATTTAACGAGGTTTCCTGATATTTTTTATTGGGTTGAAGCGTATTGGCGACCTGCAGATTAAAGACCTGACGAGCCACTCCACCATTACAACCCCAATAATATTTAGCTCCTAACGGACGGTTATAAATGTCTTTTTCCGATTTTTCAACAATTGCATTGGCAACCTTAATTGCCTCGGCTTTAGTGGCGTTGAACAATTCGCTGTTTTTTCCTTTACGTTTCGAAAGCAAATAGGTAAAAACGCCCATGTTTTTCACATTTCCCCAATCCCAGTCTTCATCAACTTTAGCATCAAATTTGGCTAATCGGGTTTCAAAATCGTTCAGATAAGCAGCTTCACCAGTGGTTTCCCACATTTCTACAGCAGCCCACAAACGGTCGTCGGGGTCACTGGTTTGATAGCCACCCGTTTTGAAATCGCCTTGTTCGAACTTATGATCTTCGGGATTAGCAACTAAAAACTGATAACTGGATTTTGCGGCATCGAGGCATTTTTGTGAATAAGCTGCATCGTAAGGTTTGAAGTAGCGGGCAGCTTGAGCCATCATGGCCACAAAATCGGCCGTTGCAGCTGAGCCCCAAATGGTGAAGAATCGTTTTTCAGTATCAGCCTCGGGCATAACAAAACCTTCGAACCCAGTGCGTGTGAGTTTATGTGATACTTTTCCAGATCCGTCGGGGTAAGTCATTTTCAGTAACCAGTCGGTTTCCCATTTCATTTCTTTCAAATAATCGGGAAATCCGGGAGCCGTTTCAGGCAAATCGAGATCGATATTTTTCAGTTTCTCGTTGAACTGATCCCAGGCCATAAACATCATGCCTACGGTAATACCGGCATTCACCACATATTTCCCCATGTCGCCGGCATCGTGCCAACCACCAGTTCCGTCTTTTTGTTTTACGGCTTCACCAACATAATCGAGGTAGCCATCGTTCATATGGCAAGCTGCATGTTCGTAATGTTTACCGTTGTAATCGCCCGACACTGCTGTACCACAACGCCACAGGTAAAAAGCGCGCATCGAAGTCACAAAAGCTTCGTTGTAAACATCGGGCGCAATGGTGAACTGCGAAGATGTTTCACCGGTGTTCAGTTTTAGTTGATAAATTCCGGGCTTGGCTAGTTTTGAAAAGTTAGCCTTCCAAACTTCGTCGGACACGTCGGCTTGCTTGAACGCACCTTCGGCTTTCCCTTCGAAAACCACTTTCGATGTTTTTACTTCGATAACCTGAAACGAATCGAATTTTTGCGAAACTGAAGCCAGTTTTGATTGTTTGGGCATAAACCCAACAGAATTGAATCGAAACACCGATCCAAAAGAGAATTGTGTAAACAATAAGATAGCCACAAACATAATGGCAAAGCGAATTTTTGTCATTGAATAAAGTTTATTCGTTAATTAATAGTTAGAAAAAATTGTGGTCTAAATTTCTTAAAAATAGTCTGAAACAAAAATAGCGTATCGCAAAAAACATAGGGGTTCAATTTCACAATGAACAGGGGCTAATTTGTAAAAACCCCAAGAAAGAAAAAGTCATTGACCAAAAAATTCAGGAAAATGAAATGGAAGAAACCACTCATCTTAAGTACAACTTTCTCTATTTCTCACAATCGATGAGACTATTGAATTGTTGTTTTTTTATTCTGGACATAATCATTCATGTATTCGGTTGGGGTTTTGCCAAACTCTTTACTGAAGCATTTACTAAAGTATTTCGGATCGCTGAACCCAACCATATATGCAACTTCTGCAATTTGGAAACTCTGTTTTTCAAGAATCTGCGCTGCACGTTTTAACCTATGCGACTTCACAAATTCGACCAAAGAAACGCCCGTTAACGTTTTTATTCGTTTGAGAACTGTTGAGTGGCTCATGTTCATTTTCGAAACCATGGCTGTAACGTCGAAATCGGCTTCTGACAAATGCTGGTCAATAACTTCGTTTAATCGCAAGAGTAACTTTTCATCTGACGAAGAAATTTTAATATCGCGGGGTTTCAGAACAATTTGACGGCTAAACACATCTTCCAAAATTTTTCGCGTTTTCAGCAGCTGTTCTATTTGCGATTTCACCACCTCAAGTTGGAATGGTTTACTAATGTAAGCATCGGCACCGCTGTTAAAGCCTTCGATTTTACTTTCGTCGGCAGCTTTTGCAGTAAGAAGAATTACCGGAATATGCCTGGTATCATCGTTCGATTTCAATCGTGTGCACATTTCCACCCCATCGGAAAGGGGCATCATCACATCGGAAACAATCAGATCTGGCATTTTCAGAATGGCCTTGTCGTACCCCTTCAAACCGTCGAAAGCAGTTTCAATATTGTACTTTTCCGAAAGATTGGAAACCAGGTATTCGCTCAAATCCTTATCATCTTCAACAACCAAAACGGTTGGTCGTTCAACTGTTGGAGGCAAATCTGTTCGATCATCTGATGAAGCAACATCGTTGTCTATTTCAATCAGTTTCGACACAACATTCACCGATTCGGGAGCAATTTGTTTATTTTTTATGTGCCCCTTACCGGCAGGCAGATAAAGAGTAATGGTAGTTCCTTCGCCAATTTTGCTTTTTGTTTCAATACGCCCACGGTGTAAATCCATGTACTCTTTCACAATTGACAACCCAATTCCCGATCCAGCATGTTCGCTTCTAATGCGCTGTTTGCTTTGGTAAAACCTGATGAAAATATGTTCCAGTTCTTCAGTTGCAATTCCAGGGCCTGTGTCAGCAATTTCGAAACAAACCCACTGTTGCTGATCTTCATTTTTATATTTTTTCCTGAGTTTTGAAATTGCACTAATTTCCTTCTCGGGTTTAAATGCTCGTATAGTAATTTTCCCTTTCGACGGGGTGAATTTATAGGCATTCGAAATCACATTGTAAACCGCTGTGGTAATCATCTCTTTGTCAATCCAAATGGTTTCATCTTCGCTTACTTCGGAATAGAATACCACATTAATCTCTTTATTAAGTGCTTTCTGCAAAAAGTAGCTGGTGATCTCTTTCAGAAAACGCACAACATTTACTTCAGAATATTGCGGTTCAACCATGCCTTTGTCAATTTTTCGCAGTTGGAGCAATTGGTTGGTGAGGTTTAACAAGCGGCTAACATTTTTTGCTACAAGTTGTAAACTGCTTTTCGATTTCTCGTCTATTTCGCCATGGGCTATCACTTCTTCTATCGGACTGCTGATAAGTGTAAGTGGGGTGCGGATTTCGTGCGAAATATTGGTAAAGAACCGCATTTTAGCCTCGGTGTTTTCTATCAGGTTTTTACGTTCGATGTGTTCAATGTGCATCTTGTTTTTTTCTGAAACAGCAATTAATGAGTACCTACGAAACAACAGCAGGAAAACCAAAATAATGAACACATAAACTCCGTAAAAAAGCGGATGACGCCAAAATGGCGGTTGAATTTTTATTTCAAGCTCTCGCGGTGTTTCATTCCAAATACCATCGTTATTTGTAGCTTTTACTTGAAAGGTGTAATTGCCTTCCCAAAGGTTGGTATAGGTTACAGAATACGTATTCCCATCGAGGTAGCGCCACTCGTCGTTAAATCCCAATAAGCGGTAGGCATATTTTACCCCTTTGAGGTTTGCAAAATGGAGGGCTGAAAACTCAAGGGTAAACTCGTTCTGCCTGGGGTTTAACTTAATTGCGTCAGTTGTTGAAATATCTTTCTTCAGAATTACCCGACCTTTTATTTTTTGATTGGGCAACACCTGCTCGTTAGACACCTTTAACCCAGATATCACAACATTCGAAGAATATTCGTTGTTGTTGATTTCCGATGGATCGAAGAACGACAGTCCGTTAACTCCACCAAAAAACAACTTATCCCGAGTCGAAAAATAGGCATTTGAATGAAATTCATTGCTTTGAAGCCCATCGTTGGCATTGTAGTTTTTAAATGTTTTCTCTCTTTTATTAAACTTCGACAGCCCTTTGGTTGTGCATACCCAAATATTTCCAGCAGCATCTTCCTTAATTCCATAAATCAAATTAGCCGACAACCCGTCTTGATCGGTGTATGTTTCGAAATTGGCTGTCCCTTTCCACAAATCGTTAATGGCCGATGGTTTTGAGTAAAGATCGAGTTTTATTAACCCGCCGCCGGTTCCAATCCAAATCAGGTCCTCCGAATCTTGAAAAATGCAGTAAACATCGTTGTGGCAAATGCTGCCAACGGTGTCGTGCTGAAAAGAGGTAAAACTGTTGTACCCCTGTTTTAACTGACCCAGCGGAATAATGTTCAGTCCTCGTCCCTTAGTGCCAATCCACATGTTGCCACGATTATCGTCGAAAATTGACAGGATAATATCGCCACTCAGACTTCGAGGTTCATTCGACTGATTTGTCAAAAATGTGGTGGTTTTAGTGGTTTTATTCAGCAGTCCCAACCCTTTTCCCCAGGTGCCAATCCAAAGATCGTGCTGACGGTCTTCATGCAAAGCAAAAGCAAAACCGCCGGTATAGTAGTAATTGAAACCGCGGCTTGGTTCATATGAAACAAGGGTGTTCGATGCTGTTCCAACCCACAAAACACTCTGTTTATCAATCAACAGTGAAATAATTTCACTCGATACTTTTCCTTCTTCACATGGAATTTCTCCAAAATGGCGGGTTTCGACGGTATTGTCGTAATTGAATTTCAGGTAATCGAGACCATTGTATGCTGTTCCAACCCAAATTTCGTTATCCTTTCCGGTAATGGCAGTAATTAGGTTACTGGTTAGGTTTTTCCCTGTTGCTGTTTGATTTTCGAAGTGGTTGAACCGTTTTCTGAAAAGGTCGAGGCTCACAACGCCACGGCTTTCAGTACCAATCCAAAGTACACCGGTTCGGTCAATCATCAGTGCATTAATGATGTTGTCACCAATTTTATTTGAAAAAGCATCGTCGTTAAAGTAGTTGGTAATTTCACCTCGAAGGTTAATAACCACCAATCCACCACCGCGTGTTCCAGCCCAAATATTTCCCGATGCATCGCATAGCACATTCTCAACCCAGTTGATTTTTAACTTACGCCATTCGGGATTCTCTGATAGGAAACTGGTTTGCACAACCTTGTTACCAGCAAATTTTAATTTGACCAATCCTTCGGAAGTGGCAACCCACAAATTTTTTTGAAGATCCCATTCCAACGAATTGACCTTGCTGATGTTTAATGCACCCAAATCGATAAGCGTGAAGGTGTTGGCCTTCATGTTGAATAAATATAAACCCTCTTCGGTGCCAACAAGGTATTGATCGTCGGAAAGTAATTTTATGCTTATGGTAGAATAGGCTGTTCGCTTATAGGGAAGCAATGTACCATTTGAACTGAGGTAGTTGGCTTTTTTTGAAAGGTTTACAAATTCGTAATCATCGGGCGTTTCTTTCAATGGAATTGCATTGTACAAACCTTGCGATGTTCCAATAAATAACGATCCGTCGGGGAAAGGATAAATGGTATTCACCGTTCCGTCCATTATTTCAAGCTGGGGATAGTGTAAAAATTTATTCTCATCTTTCAGAAATTTATTGAATCCACCACCCCTTGTCCCAATTAACAGGTTCCCTTCACGATCTGATTTAATTACAATTATTTCGTTATTGCTAATTGAATTCTGATTCTCAATGCTATTCTTATAATTGACAAAATTATAACCATCGAAACGGTTTAACCCATCTTTTGTACCCATCCAAACGAACCCCTGATCATCTTGCTCAAGAGATAAAACCGATGATTGAGAAAGTCCTTCGTGTGTAGAAAAAGCTTTAAACCTGACATTTGAAAAACTTTCGGTTTCACCAACGCCAAATGCAGAAAGTGCAATAATTTGAATCATTAGTGCAACAAATAGTTTGAATCGATTTTTGAACTTGGTCATACTAACATATTTATCAGGTTTGCCATATTACAGGATCCTAAATTAGGAAAAAACTGAGAGCAACATAAAACCGACCATTTTATGTTCGATTTTCTTATTCTCAACATGTTACATTCTCTTCGAAATTTTAATGGTACAAAAATTGAAAAAAAATGAAAAAATTGCAACCGATTGCATGAAATATTTCTGAAGTATTTATCTTTGACCTTCTGTTACATTCTAGAAAAATATTTCAATGAGCGACCAAAAAGAAATTACCATCTACGATGTTGCCCGAGAGTTAAACTTATCGGCCTCAACGGTAAGCCGTGCTCTAAAGAACAATCCGGTCATCAATGTCGGGACAAGAGAGAAAGTGGCAAAATGTGCTGAACGTTTAGGCTACAGGAACAATACCTTTGCCAGTAACCTGCGAAAACAGCGAACCAATACAATCGGTGTAATTGTGCCCCGGCTCGACAGTAATTTTATGTCGGCATGTTTGTCTGGCATGGAAGAAGTACTACAGGCAAACGGATACAATATGATTATCAGCCAGTCGCACGAGTCAACAGCCAAAGAAGCACAAAATGCCATCACCATGTTCAATAACCGTGTTGACGGGCTTATTGTTTCGCTAACCGTTGAAGATAGCAACCTTGAATATTTCAAACGTTTTGCCGATAAAAATGTCCCCATTGTTTTTTTTGACCGTGTACCCGATAAAACGAACAACCTTTGTTTTGTAATTGACAATGTTAAAGCTGCACAAGAAGCTACAATACACTTAATCCAACAAGGGTGCAAAAACCTGATTCATCTTACGCTGGCATCTAAATCGAATGTATATGCCGACAGGGAAAAGGGGTTCAATCTTGCAATTCAACAACACAAGAATGAATGCAAGGGAGATGTCGTTTATTTGAAAGCACTCAACCTCGAAACAGGCAAAACCACCATTGGCAAACTATTGAAAATGAAACCAATGCCCGATGGTATTTTTGTTTCAAACGACATGGCTGCAGTGGGTTGCATTATTGAATTACAGCAAAACAACGTTAATGTTCCTGAACAAATTGCAGTTGTAGGTTTTAACAACGACCAGGTTTCGACAATTGTTTCACCTCAACTCACAACTATTGAATATCCTGGAAAAGAAGCTGGGATTTTAGCAGCAAAAAGTTTAGTCGATCATTTAGAAGGCCAAATCAGTTTGCTTAACACCAATAAAGTAGTGCTTAACACCAAATTAATTGAACGAAATTCATCAATCAGGAAACAGGAAAAGTTGAAATCATGATAAAATTGAAACCCATTTTTGCGATTGCAGTTCTATTTTTTGCTACATCTTTAGTAAAAGCCGACGATGGCTACCGCCTATGGTTACGTTATGTTCCTGTTGAAGATTCAAAACTGATGAACGAATATCGTTCTCAATTTACATCGGTTGCAATAAGTGGCAATTCTGAAACCGTTTCTGCAATAAAAAACGAAATAAAAATAGGATTGAGCGGATTGCTTGATAAAGAAGTTGAAATATCATCAACCTTTAAAAACCAAGGTTTACTCATCGTCACATCATCTTCTGAACATAAATCTTTAGGAATCTCAGAAGAGACAGAACGTCTTGGCAACGAAGGCTATCTGATTATAGAGAAGAAAATCAATGGAAAAAACACAATCATTGTTGCCTCAAAAACCGACATTGGTGCCCTGTACGGAACATTTCATTTTTTGAGATTGGTACAAACCCAACAAAGCTTCGGCAAAATCAACATTGAAGAAAGTCCGAAAACCACTCACCGACTGCTAAACCACTGGGACAACCTTGACAGAACCGTTGAGCGGGGTTACGCAGGTTTTTCCATTTGGGACTGGCACACATTGCCCGATTACATCGATCAGCGTTACATCGATTACGCCCGTGCCAACGCGTCAATTGGAATAAATGGCACCGTGCTCACCAACGTAAATGCCAACGCATTGATATTAACGCCTGAATATCTGATCAAAGTAAAAGCGCTGGCCGATGCATTTCGCCCTTATGGCTTAAAAGTATACCTCACAGCACGGTTCAGTGCACCGGTCGAAATTGGTGGTCTAACAACAGCCGACCCCCTCGATGCATCTGTTGCAGCATGGTGGAAATCAAAAATTGATGAAATATATTCCATGATTCCCGATTTTGGGGGTTTTCTGGTGAAAGCAAATTCCGAAGGGCAGCCCGGCCCTCAGAATTATGGTCGAAACCATGCCGATGGCGCAAATATGTTATCAACCGCTGTTGCTCACCATGGCGGAGTTGTAATGTGGCGGGCTTTTGTTTACGACAACAATGTTCCCGACGATAGGGCAAAGCAAGCCTATAACGAATTTAAACCCCTCGACAAACGGTTCAACGAAAACATTTTTGTGCAAGTGAAAAACGGAGCCATCGATTTTCAGCCCCGCGAACCGTTCCATCCGTTATTTGGTGCATTAGAACATACACCAATTATGATGGAATTTCAGATCACCCAAGAATATCTGGGTTGTGCCACACATTTGGTATATCTCGCACCTCTTTTTAAAGAATGTCTAGAATCAGACACTTATGCAAAAGGAAAGGGTTCAACTGTTGGGAAAGTAATCGACGGATCGTTGCACAACCACACCATTTCGGGAATGGCAGGTGTAGCCAATATCGGGAATGACCGCAATTGGACCGGCCACCCTTTTGGACAAGCCAACTGGTTTGCCTTTGGCCGTTTGGCATGGAACCACAATCTTTCGTCGGAACAAATTGCCGACGAGTGGCTGCGAATGACGTTCACCAATAACGAAAAGTTCTTAAAAGTGGTTGAACCAATGATGCTGAATTCGCGTGAAACTGCTGTAAATTATATGACACCCCTTGGGCTACACCATCAAATGGCACGAAATCATCACTGGGGGCCAGGTCCGTGGGTAAATGTTGGCCGCCCAGACTGGACTTCACCTTATTATCACCGTGCCGATTCCGTTGGGCTGGGCTTTAACCGTTCTTCAACGGGCAGCAATGCTGTAGCCCAATATTTCCCCGAAGTGAGCGACAAATTCAACAGCGTGAAAACTTGTCCCGAAGAATTTCTGCTTTGGTTTCACCATGTACCGTGGAATTACTCGATGAAATCGGGGCGATCGCTTTGGAACGAACTCTGCTACAACTATTATTCAGGAGCTGATGCTGTAACCCAAATGCAAACCAATTGGCAAAAGGTTGAGAAAATGATCGACAACGAACAGTTCAATCAGGTAAAACAGTTGCTGGCCATTCAAGCCAAAGAAGCCGTTTGGTGGAGAAATTCGATGCTGCTCTATTTTCAGCAATTTTCGAAACAGCCCATACCAAATAATTACGAACAACCCGACAAAACGCTGGAGTACTATGAAAATCTGAAATTTCATTTTGTGCCGGGCATTAAAGGCGAATAAACAAAGATCACGACATGCGATTTCAGCTCAAATCTCATGTCTCACATCTCAAAATCTAAATAAAAATGAATTACATCGATAAATTATTTAACCTCGAAGGGAAAGTAGCCGTTATCACTGGTGGTGGTGGTGTTTTGGCATCCGAAATAGGAAGTGGGCTTGCAAAGGCTGGAGTAAAAATTGCTTTTCTCGATATTAACGAAGAAGCAGCCACTGCTGCCGCAGAAAAGATTATTGCAATTAATGGTGAGGCAATTGGATTAAAAACAAATGTACTTGACCTAGATGCATTGAAAGAGACACGAGAAATCGTTTTAAAAAAGTTTGGAACAGTTGATTTGTTGTTGAATGCCGCCGGAGGAAATATGGCTGGTGCATCGGTTAACCCGGGTCAAACTATTTTCGATCTAAATGTCGATGCATTGGATAAAGTGACCGACCTTAATTTTAAAGGAACAGTTCTTCCTTCGTTGGTTTTTGGCGAGGTGATGGCCAATAAACGTTCGGGAAACATCATCAACATTTCATCAATGGCTGCACTGCAAGCCATAACACGGCAGGTAGGGTATTCGGCAAGCAAAGCAGCAGTGTCGAATTTCACCATGTGGATGGCAATGGAAATGGCCATGAAATTTGAAGGTTCGGTGCGCGTGAATGCCATTGCACCGGGATTCTTCATCGGAAATCAAAACCGCGATCTGCTCATTAACCCTGATGGTACTTACACCGAACGGAGTGAAAAAATACTGAACAACACCCCAATGGGACGTTTTGGCGAAGCCAGTGAATTGGTTGGTGCCGTATTGTTCCTTGCCAGCGATTCGGCCTCATTTGTAACCGGTGTTGTACTGCCTATCGATGGCGGTTTTAGCACATTTAGTGGCGTGTGACCCACCCCTAAATCCCCTAAAGGGGACTGAAGAGGAAAACCATCTTGGAGTATCGTGTACAAAATGAGTGAAACTGTATAGAAATAATTTATTGTAGCTAAAATAAAGTCCCCTTTAGGGGATTTAGGGGTTTTTATTTATGAAATTCATCTATTCATGGCGATGGTTTGGCCCAAACGACCGCATTACGCTGAACGAAATCCGACAGGCTGGGGCAACAGGAATTGTAACGGCCTTGCACCAAATCCCTGTGGGCGATGTGTGGAGCATTGAAGCCATTCAGGAGCGGAAAAAAACAATTGAAAATGCCGGGTTAATATGGAATGTAACTGAAAGTCTTCCTGTTAGCGAAGACATTAAAAAACACAGCGGCAACTACCTGCAACACATCGAAAACTATAAAATTTCGATCCGAAATCTTTCAGCTTGTGGCATTAAAACAATTTGTTACAACTTTATGCCCATTCTCGACTGGAGCCGTACCAACCTGAAAGTGGTTTTCGATGACGGAACGTACACATCGGGTTTTCAATTGCACATTTTTGCAGCCTTCGATCTTTTCATTTTGCATCGAAAAGGAGCTGAAAAATATTATCCCGAAGAAATTATAAAGCAAGCCCAAGAATACTTGTACAACCTCGAATCGGCTAAAATTCAAGACCTACGCAACACTATTTTGTATGGACTGCCCGGTTCGATGGAAACCTATACGCTCGATCAGTTCAAAGATATGTTGAACACATACAGCGGCATCGACCGAAAAAAATTGAAAGAACATTTGAGCTATTTCTTGAATGAAGTGGTTCCCGTAGCCGAAAACTGCGAGGTGAAGATGGCCATTCATCCCGATGATCCGCCTTGGAACCTGCTTGGGCTACCTCGCATTGCAAGCACTGTTGACGATTTAAATGACATTGTAAACATGATCACTTCTCCTTCGAATGGAATTACACTTTGTACCGGTTCTCTGGGCGTTGGTCATTTCAACAACATTCCTGAAATAGTGAAAAGTGTGGCCCCGCACATTCATTTCATCCACCTGCGAAATGTGGTTCGCGACAGTGGATTGAATTTTCAGGAAGAGGCTTTTTTTGAAGGAGACATTGATATGATAGCAACTGTGAAAGCAATTATAGAAGAAGGTGCCCGCCGGAAAAAAGAGTTGGGTGAAGATTGGTTGCTACCCGTTCGTCCCGATCATGGACACCAAATACTGGCCGATGTGGGCAAAGAGAACTATCCGGGCTACAGCCTCTACGGACGGATGAAAAATCTTGCCGAAATAAAAGGGCTAACATTGGGGTTGTTGAATTCCTGAAATAACGGGTAATTGGTAGCGTTGCTATTTAAAATTGATGTCCTCAAAAGCAACCATCGACCCCCAAGAAGATACGGCTATCGCTCAAACTTGGGGCAGCAGGGTTCTGTAATTTGGATTTGCCAAAGCAAACACCTCTTTAGCTTGTAAGTGATTAATATAAAGACTCTCTATTTGTTTTATAGTTGTTGTATAACCGTTTACCCCCCGGGGGTCAAACCGTTTTGATCGCCATTTTGGGCTTAAAACCTGTGGGTTGGGGCTTCAAATCGCAAGTTTTAAGCTCCAAGTCGTGAGTTTTAAGCTCCAAGTCGGAGGGTATGGGCTTCAAATCGGAGGGTATGGGCTTCAAATCGGCAACATTAAGCTCCAAACCTGCGATTTGAAGTCCAATTTTACTAAAATGGAGCCTAAAAACCGGGTTTTGAAGCCCCAACCTATGGGTTTGAACGTTAAAATCGCCAAGTTTGAGCTCCAACCCCATTTACTCGTTAATGATTATTTTTTGACTGTAAGAATTTTTACCACACAGCAGGTGAATGATGAAACAACCTTTAGAGAGGAACGATAGATCGAGTTGCCCCTGTGGGCTTTCGATGGAAGTACAAACCAGACTACCCTTGCTGTTGAAAATAGTTACCGTAATTGGCAAATGCCCTTCGGCATTCAGCAACAGGATCTTTTCATTGGAGTTGAAGCTGCTTTCAACCTGGTTTTGAAGACTGTTAACAGCATCGAGTCCACAAGCATTATAAATATTTTTTCCGTTCTCCCGATAGCAATCAAGTTGATAACCCACTTCAAATTCTGTCAAGAAAGCTGGATAGAGTGGAGATATTGTACTTCCTATTCCTTCGATCCAATATTGATAGTTCAAGCTCTTACTTAAACCTATTCGCTTTCTTTGATCGCCTTTTACTGATATGTAATCAACCGAGGTTACTTCAAAATCAACAGTATCAATTGGCTCCCAATTATAGTCGTAGTAGTTTACCATAGAAAAATGATCACCAACTCTTAATCCATAATCGTATAAAACATACTCCGTGCTATCAAAAGGCCAGTTCACCTCGTCCGGTACATCGTTGATGTTTACGGCATAAACTTTAGTGGAATCGCTCCTTACTGCAGCACGAACATATCTTTTGTCCACCTTAAGGATTGAATAGGCTAGGTTGTTGATGATGGTATCTTTTTCTACAAAAACCTTATATTCCCATGGAAGGCCTGGACTCATTTCCCTAACAACCCACTCCCCATCTTTGTTTGGGAATGGATATTTTCCTTGGGAATAGCTGCTGCTAACGGCAAACAAAAACAGGAATAGGAATAGAAGTTGTAGTATGATAAAGTATTTCATTTTTATTCCATTTACTTGTTAATGATTATTTTTTGACTGTAAGAATTTTTACCACACAGCAGGTGAATGATGAAACAACCTTTAGAGAGGAACGATAAATCGAGCTGTGATTGTGGGCTTTCTGAAGAAGAGCAAACCAATCGTCCCATGCTGTCAAAAATATCGACAGTTACAGGCAAGCAGCCATCCACTTTTAGTTGAAGCGTTTTTTCATAAGCATTGTAGTTTGCTTTTATTGGGTTTTCTATGGTTCGAACATAGTCGGGTTCACAGTAATAGCCATAAATATTTTTCCCTTTCTCGCGGTAACAATTAAGGTCAAAACCTTGTTCAAATTCGGTCAGACAAGCCTGATAGATTGGGGATATTGTACTTCCAATCCCTTCAATCCAGTATTGGCTATTCCCTTTACCACCTCCTAAGTGCAATTGCTTTCGATATTGCCCCTTAATATTGATAGAATCAACCTTCAAAACTTCAAACACAACGGTATCAATTGGGATCCATGATCTATCGTCGTAATTTATCATTTCAAAATAGTCACCTACCTTCAAACTATAGTCGTATAAAACATACTCGTTGGTGTTTATAGAAACATAATCGTTTCCCTTTAAGTCATTTATATTTACAGCGTAAACTTTTATTGAATCGCTCCTTAACGCACACCTGATACCATCTTCACAAAGTTCTAATATGGAATACACTTTATCATTGATCAGGGTATCTTTTTCAACATGGCTCATGAATACAAAATTATATTCAGGTTCCGGTGTCCATTTTAACACATACCACTCCCCATCCTTATTGGGAAATGGATAGTTTAACTGTGCAAAGCCATTGTAGTAGAGGCAAAATAACAGGAATGCGAATGCAATCAGCAACTTTTTCCCTACTCCCCCACGTTTGAGCAATAGCGTTGACATAGGAAAGCAGTAAATAGATGATTTCATAGAATTTGTTTTGATTTTTAAATAAATTTTATTGTTAATGTGGTTGAAGGTCATAATTTGGTTGATCAAAAGCAAAAGAAAAGTGTGAATGGACGGTTTTTTTTTATTGTATGAACGTTTTTTTGAGTGAACGGATTTTGAACAGTGCGAAAAAGGGGTTCACACGGGAAGAAAATTTTCAATCATTCTTAGTTATCCCCGCTCCCGCGGAGCATTTTGTTATACTGTCGTCATCCTTGCTTTTTTGTATCCCATATTGGTACTTTCGAGTGAATTTGAGAAAAACTCCTACCATCTGGTAATTTTTCTCCCCCCTATAAAAGATTGAGACTCTCTATTTTTGCATTCATAAAATAGTAAAAACTGATTTTTTCTCCATCATGAATAACCGACGTCTGCGAATTTACCTAATCATGCAAGTGGTGATGGTGTTAATAATAACCATCGGGATTTTGGGTATCCTTCGAATCCTAAAAATTTTGTAACAATAATTCTCTCGTATTACTGCTCGCAAGCATCGCTTAAATCATCTCGTTTTCATAACTTTATAGAAAATAAATCGACATGAAGAATAAACTACTAACCCTTATCTTCTCTTTTTTGTTGCTGTCATCACTAATGCTGAACGCACAAAAAAACAACCCGCTTCCTCATTTGCAAAAAAAAGGAACGGCAACACAACTGATTGTCCATGGCGAACCATTTCTTGTTCTTGGGGGCGAATTGGGCAACTCAAGTTCGTCGAACACCAAGTATATGAACTCGTTGTGGCCTACGCTCGAAAAAATGAACCTAAATACAGTTTTAGCTCCTGTTTACTGGGAACTAATAGAGCCTGTTGAAGGTCAATTTAATTTTATGCTTGTCGATGATTTACTTGCCTCGGCCCGTGAACGGAACATCAAACTTATACTGCTCTGGTTTGGAAGTTGGAAAAACAGTATGAGCTGCTATGCTCCAACTTGGGTGAAAAAAGACACCCTCCGTTTTCCGCGTGCCCGCGATGTAAACAACAACCCTGTTGAAATTCTTTCACCATTTTTAAATGCCAATCTTCAGGCTGATAAAAAAGCATTTATTGAGTTGATGGGTTATTTGAAAAAAGTTGACAGTGAGCAAAACACCGTGATCATGATTCAGGTTGAAAACGAAATTGGCATGTTGCCCTGCGCCCGCGACTATCATATTGCAGCAACATCAGCCTATCTTTCAGATGTGCCATTGGAGTTCATTACTTATTTAAAAAAGAATAAGAAAGAGCTGAAACCTGAATTTCTGGAAATATGGAAAGAAAATGGCCCAAAGGTAAAAGGGAACTGGCCCGAACTGTTTGGCGACAACGTTTGGATGTCAGAAATATTCATGGCCTGGTTTTTCGGAAAATATGTTGAAGAAATTGCCAATGCAGGAAAAGAAGTTTATCCGCTTCCCATGTATGTAAATGCCGCGTTGAACCGTCCAAACAAATTACCTGGTGAATACCCAAGTGCCGGACCTCTTCCCCATTTAATGGACGTTTGGAAAGTTGCAGCGCCCTCAATCGATATTCTTTCTCCCGACATTTACTTTCCCGAATTTGAAAAGTATTGCAAATTATACAATCGTGGGGGCAACCCTCTTTTTATTCCTGAAGCAAAATTCGAACCTGCTTGCAGTGCAAAAGCATATTACGCATTTGGCAACCACGATGCTATGGGTTTTAGCCCGTTCTCTATTGAATCAACATCTAATCCAGAAACAGAGCCAATTGCAATAAGTTACAGATTATTGAATCAACTAGCCCCACTTATCCTCGAAAAACAAGGAGCCAATCAAATGCATGGTGTTTTACTTTCAAAAGAAATCCAACGAGACACCTTTGAATTGGGAGGTTATACCATTGTGGCCAGTCACGACTATACACTTGGCTGGAATAGTGAAGCAAAAGAAGATGTTTGGCCCGAGGCAGGAGGTATAATCATTTGCACGGGCAACGGTGAATACATGGTGGCTGGAAATGGCATTGTACTCAGTTTTCCATCCAGTGCCGGTGGAAAAACGGCCACCGGAATCGACTACATCGACGAGGGTTCATATGTAGACGGGAAATGGACACCCCTTCGCCGTTTGAATGGCGATCAAAGCCATCAGGGACGCCACTTGCGTATACCCATGGACAGTCAGGAAATTCAACAATTGAAATTGTATCGATACAACTAGAAAAAATTGAACAGTAAAAATCAGCACAAAAGCACCGATATGTTGACTTTGTGCTGATTTGTTGTTTTAAGCACCTATTTTTTGTAATTTCATAGCACTTTAAAACAATCTTGAAAATGAAAAAAATAGCCACTCTCACGTTACTCATATTAATCTCAACTTGCTTATTCGCTCAAAATAAAGTCGATAAAAAAGCGCAACGAGAACTGTTGAAAGCGCAAATTGCAGAGCAAGTTGATTCACTGGTTAATGCGAAACAGCTTGCCTTTTTGGCCCGCTATGCAACCCCTGCAGGTGAAGATGACATCAGTTTAGGAGCGGTTTACGACATGCGCATCATGGGCGATTCGGTTCAAGC
>Ga0209373_10000598_pt1 | contig 54922 bp, 42 predicted proteins | sample Higcelweek5metaG_FD_187173 | JGI IMG/M metagenome (GOLD analysis project Ga0209373, IMG submission 187173) | Freshwater pond sediment microbial communities from the University of Edinburgh, under environmental carbon perturbations - High... | ecosystem: Environmental > Aquatic > Freshwater >... | reverse complement strand
TACCGGTCACGGTGACAGTGTAGGTTCCCGGAGCTGTCACGCTCAGGTTGGCATCAGTATCAACCACTTCGGTTCCGTTCGACCAGGAGTAGCTCACCCCGCCGGTAGCGGTCAGGCTGATCGAGGTGGTTGCAAAGGTCAGAACGGTTTTACCGGTGTTGTTGGTGATGCCGGCCGTCGGAACGGTAACGTTCTGGGTGATGACCTTGCTGGCATTGGCTGTTCCACCATTATCGGGATCGGTAATGGTTACCGAGTAGGTATCCGGAGTGGTAACATCGATCGATGGGGTAGTGGCCCCGGTGCTCCAGAGATAGTTCAGGTTTGAAGTTCCCGAGTTATCGGTAGCCGAAGCGGTTAACCGGATGGAAGTGACCGTACAGTTGAGAACTGTTGAAGCGGCAGAAATCCCGGCTCCTGTCGGAGCAGCCAGATCGCGGGTAATAATAATGCTTTCGGTATCGGTACACAAACTGGTACCGGTCACGGTGACGGTATAGGTTCCCGGAGCTGTCACGCTCAGGTTGGCATCAGTATCAACCACTTCGGTTCCGTTCGACCAGGAGTAGCTCACCCCGCCGGTAGCGGTCAGGCTGATCGAGGTGGTTGTAACGGTCAGAACGGTTTTACCGGTGTTGTTGGTGATGCCGGCCGTCGGAAAACTACCGATGGTGACTGCCTTTTGAGAAGCGGATTTTAAACACCCGGTCTCAGTAATAGTTTCTGTAACATCAACGGTACCGGCTCCGGCAGCTCCCCAGGTAACTGATATAGAATTGCCGGTGGTTGGAGTGAATGTTCCGCCGGTGACAACCCAATCGTATGTATGTCCGGGTGTATTTGTTACGCTATAAACAGATGCTGCATCTCTGGCACAAACTGAGGCTTTACCCTGAATTTCCGGATTAGGAGTGCTGTTAACTGTAATGGCAAAAGTTTGAATGGCAGATGTGTTCACGCCATCATTGTCAGTTCCGCCATCGTCAACAATTCTAACAGAGACTGTTGCTGATCCACTTTGATGTTCAGATGTCGAGTAGGATAGGTTACCTTCTGCGTCAACTGCTGGCTGGTTGAGGAACAGCGAAGAATTATTATTTGTGGTAACAAAAGATAATGTTTGGGTTGATTCATTGTCCGGACCGGCATCTAAGGCTGTGGCCCAGTTAAACACAACCTGAACACCGCTGTCCTCACACACCGACTGGTCAGCGCCTTTCGTGAATGAAGGGGCATCGTTGACAGCGGCTACCGTTGCCGTTATGGAAGCTATATTGGAAATCTGATTGTCGGTATTCTTTACCGTATATGATATTTCAGAGGTGCCGAAAAAGTCGGGAATGGGCGTAAATGTTACTACGCCTGTTGCGAGATTTACGCTCCAGGTACCTTCCGGTTTTACCACTGAAAGATCCTGAACGCCAACAGTGTTTGGATTTAAATCTATAGTAGACAGATTTACGACACCTGTTCCGAATAGATCGTTGGCAGAAATATCAGAAATAACAATAGCCACATCTTCCTTGCCATTTCCGGTGTTACTTATGGCTTTGGGAGATCCGGCAGGTAATAGGGTAATAGAGATGGACGCACTATTTGATGTCTCTCCGTCATTATCTTTAATGGTATAGAGAATTGGAGTTGCCGGACCAGGGCCAAATGCTGCTACCGGGGTAAAGGTGACCACTCCGGAATTGTCAACTACATAAGTTCCTTCACCAGCCACAGTAAAGGAGGTTTGCCTGTCGGCTGTCGCCGGATCCAGATCTACAGTGGTTAAATTGAGCGTTCCGTCAACATCGGAATCATTTGAAGTGACGTTGAAAGAGATAGCAGTGCCTTTAGCTGTGCTTGTTGCATCAGCCTGGGCTAAGGGCGCATCATTTACTGCAGTTACCGTAACAGAGATCATACCAGGTACTTCAATATCTGAAGTGAGTCCCAGATTGTCGTCAACGGTATAATAAATTGGTGTGGCATCACCATGGAAATTCACAACAGGCGTAAAAGTAACGCTGCCGGAGACATCCGCCGAATAGGTCCCTTCACCAGCAACGGTATAAGTCGACTGGTAACCAAGTTGAACAAGATCGAGGTCCACAGTACTTATATCGATGTTGCCGTCCAGGTCATAATCGTTGTCACAAATATTAAAGGTGATCGGAGTGTCTTCACTTGTGGTTATAAAGTCATCAACTGCAAAAGGTACTGCATTAACCCAATTTATAGTAACCGTGATCGTGGCGACATTCGAAACCAGATTCAGATTGTCTTTTATGGTGTATTGGGCGTGAGCAACACCGTAAATATTCCAGTCCGGAGTAAAAGTCATATTACCCGTCATATCTACAAGGAACTGACCTTTCCCTGAGTCATAATAAGATTGCTGTATGCCAGGTAAGGACGGATCAAGGTCAATCCGGGCCGGATTGAGGGTGCGTCCTACGGTGGCATTGTCATTTCCGATGATGCTGAATGTAACGGCTACATTTTCATCCGTAGATATAGCATCTGCGCCAGCAACCGGCGCTCCGGCAGGGATTACGGTTACTGTCAGAGTGGCAGCGTTCGAAGTGTTGCCTGAAAAGTCGTTTACCGTGTAGCTAACTTCCAGAGCTGTCCCGTAAAAACTTGCGTCGGGTGTAAAAGTGACCACACCAGCGGCGTTTACCTGGTAGGTGCCTTGCCCGGTTACATTAAATACAATCTGGATGCCTGCTGTTAAGGGATCCAGATCAACAGTTGCCGGATTAATGGAATTGTCTACCCCCGTATCATTTGTCGTTACATTAATTGAAACCGGACTATTCTGATTGGTCGATGTCTGGTCGTTGGAGGCAACAGGGAGATCTGCCACCGGAGTAATGGTAACTGAAAGGGTCCCAACCGCAGAGGTCACACCTGAATTGTCATTTACTGTATAATTGATTGCAGTGGCCGGACCATTGAAGTTTGTTACCGGAATGAATGTTACTATTCCGGTAGATGTGACAGAATAACTGCCTTGATTGGTTACTGTAAAACTGGTTTGAATACCTGGTGTTGCAGGATCTAAATCGACAGTTGAAACATTGATCGTTCCATCAACATCGGTATCGTTGGCTGTTACATTAATTGAAACCGGAGTGCCCTCATTTGTCGTGATAACATCATTTACAGCTACAGGAGGATCGTTGATCGGTACAACAATAACCGTTAATGTCCCTGAATTAGAGATGTTTCCATCGTTGTCTTTAATGGTGTAGTTGATTGAAGCCGTGCCAGTAAAGTTCAGGGCAGGAGTAAATGACACTATTCCCGAAGAGTTAACACTCCAAACGCCATTCGACTGAGCGCCTAATACTACCGTTGAGGTATTGATTGAGCCATCTTCATCGGTGTCGTTGGAGGTAACGTCAATCGTAATCTGGGTGTCTTCATTGGTGGATGTGGCATCGTTTTTGGCTACCGGGGGAATTGCAACCTTAATACCAAAGTTGATGTTCGTTTCACTGACTACTTCATCACTGGTGAAAGTCAGCTTACCATCTGTTGTTCCATCGTTTCCGGCCAAGGTATTGCCGGAGTTGTTATTAATCTCACCGGTGTACACCCAGCTGCTGGGTGCTAATGTAGGTGCACCGGGAGTGTTGCCGGTTGTGTACTGAGAAGAGCTTATTATAACTGAATATGCTGTATTGCGAGTTGTACCGGGGAAAATAAAAGTGCCATCCGATGCAACAGCTATCGAGTTTTGCGCTGCGGTAGTTCCTGACAGGAGTGTTGCATATAATTGGGTTCCGTTGATTATTCCGATACCGGTTCCATCAACCTTTCCACTACTGCTAGTCGATTCATCTTTATCCCAATAAACATGGCCGGAGATATTATATATACTTCCAATACAGGTGGTTATAGGAATATTGACTGTTGTGGTCAGCGCTCCGCATGAACCATTCGCAGTAACGCTCAGCGGGTAGGTGCCAGCAGCTAATGCGTTGTTGAAATTCATTGTTACAGAGGACGTTCCTTGTCCGCTGGCTACAGTTCCTCCTGCAGGGGGAGTCCATGTGTAGGAAGATGCTCCGCTGTAACCGCTTACAGCGAAATGGACACCAGTGGCATCCGCACAATAGGAGGCGGTTCCGCTGACCGTGTACTTGACAGAAATCCTGGCATAATCAATAAGAGCAGTTCTTTGCGTTTGGCTTGGCGAAGATGAATATTGCACTCTTGTTACCTGAATTCTTACTCCAAAGCCATCTGAATTGATTTGTGAGTAGGTCCATGCGCCGGACGATAACCAGTCGTCACTTAAACTTCCATATTTGGTAATTGCCGGCGATGCTGTCCAATAAGAACTGTTTTTTTTATTTTCAGTAGCAGGTCCACCAATTAGAGTTATGCTATTATCTTTAAATAGATTACCTAATCCGCACCCTTTCATAATTTCAACTTCAATTCCAACAATCGTGGCGTTTTCGGGTAAATTGAAACCGAACTTGGTGAGCTCGAGATATTGAGAATTGGTATTCGCACTTGATAAGTCACAGGTAGCATATGAGGTAGCCGTGTTCAGCGCGTTACCGGTATTACTCCAGGTATAGCTTCCGTTTGATGAGTTATTCGCACTTGCAGTGGGCAATGAAGGACCCACAGTGGTTGTAGTTGTTCCGGTCGGCGCATCCGGCTGGGAAATGGTACCGGTACCGCTTACTGAACTTGTTACTGTAACAATGGATGATCCGCTAATGCCAGCTACAGGAGTAGTGCAGCCTTTAGCATCGGTAACGGAATTTATTGTATAAGTGGTAGTGGCAACCGGACTGACCGGAATGTTGTTGCCGGAAATATAATTATTTATCGTTGTCCCATTGCTCAAAACGAGCGTATAGGGCAAAGTTCCTCCGGTAATGGCGGCTTGTAAATTAACAGTACTACCGGCACAGATTGAACCTGAACCGGTCAAAACTGCTGTTGTTGCACCCTGATTAAAAGTGATGTTAACTTCATCATAAACCGAGGGGCAACTTCCACCACTGGCTGACCAACGCAATGTATAGGAATTTCCTGATATTCCGTTAAATGAGCTATTGGCAACAGTGCTGGTTGTTGTGTGCCCTGCACCAAAGCTTCCTCCATCCCCGGATATTATGGTCCAAGTACCACCTCCGGAAATATTGTTGCCGGCTAAAGTAACAGCCGTTAACCCGCAGGTGGCTGAACCGGTCTGATCGGGACCAGCGTTTGCCGCTGATACGGCAACATCCAGATTATAAATAAAATGGCATGCTGTTCCGATAAAATAAACATGCGCGGTGTAAGTTCCGGAATTCAAGCTGGTAGCATTGTCGATGACCGGCTCCCTCAATGTGGAAGTGAAGCCGTTCGGGCCCGTCCACAAAAAGGTGGCGTATGGGGAATCAAAACTGTTGGTGAAGGTGATGTTGTTTCCCTGACATACCGGTGAGGTTGTTGTAATATCTGGTATTGCGCATGTAGTTACAATAACAACTGTTGATGTGGTGCCTGAAATCGGGCACCCGTCCGGGTCAAAAACCCCCGGATTACTCTCATTGTCAAAGGTGTTTCCAGAAATGTTTCCGGTCCCGACAATGTGTGCGCTGTTGTCGATTACATTGTCGCATGATAAGTAAACACAATCAGTGGTTGCCTGCACCCTGAAAGTGAAAATGGTTCTGTCGGAACCTGTTGGCGAATTGTTTACCCAGCCTCCGGTAAAAGCATTTGCATTTTCACCAATTCTCACCCTGATCGTTTTGGAGGATGAAATATATTCAGCCTGATCATCACCGGCAGCGTCAGTTTTTACACCCTGATTAGGCCCTTCAATTATTTTGATAGACCCGGGTACAAATTGAGCATTCCCTTCAATCGTATCGGATATGAAAGTCTTTATCGAAGGATCTGACCCAATGTTCATTCCACTGACTGTGTACTCCAGAATATCACCGGGATTTGCCGAAATGGATCCAGGGTGGGTGAGGTTCTCTACAGTCACCGAACTTCTGATATCAGGTTCGTAAACATCTATGGCTGAAGTAACAACTTGTGTCAGATAGGTCTCTCCTGATGTTTTTTGGCGGATTATGGCGGAAATGGCATTGTTTCCGATGTAGTTTTTTGAACTGTTGTTCGGGGAGAAGATGTTGGCATCATACCCCAGATTGTTGTTGTAGCTTGGAAGCCGGAATGGAGTCAATACCCCATTGTGCGAAAGTGTACTGTTGAAACAATCAGTGGTTGGATGTAGAGCATCTGATATATCAATAAAACTGGATGCTCCCTTGAATTGAAGCCCATCAAAAGTCAGCGTCCGGTCACCATCATAAGTAACCAAGCCCAATTCAAAATTAACCGGACCCGACAGCGGAGTCTGAAAACCGCTTATTGGTATATCAACCGTTGAGTAGGTACCTGACATGACATTGGCTAATCCGTCAAATACGGTTAAGTTCTTCATGGTCATGTTGTTGTCTTTGTAAATAACAACAATGGTCCAACCTCCAAACAGGTTTTTACCTCCAATATCAGTAGCTACATTCGCTACAGTATAGCGATCTGTCAACCCATGCTCCTGCATGATGGCAGTAATGTCCTTGAAACAATGGTACGTTTTAAACCCTGATGTGTTGTCTTTGAGATAATCTGCGGTCAGATCAATGTAGGAGCCGGAATTCACCTTTAATTTAACCTTGTTTCTGATTGCAAAATTCTCATCACCCGTTGAGCAGTCAGCACCCCAATACAAACCTGCCCAGGTAACCGAACTACAGGTTGCCAGATTCAGTTTATCGCTACTCGACATGAAAGTGGATAGATCCCCGTCTATGTCAACATACCCATTGGTATATTTGTTGTCATACCCCGTTCCCGATGGAGGCATCTCATTCTGGGCAATATTGTCCGGGACTGCCTTCGATGAGGTGTTTGATAAAAAGAGTATTCCACCCTTTTGCGTAATCGTTTTACGAACAGTAAAAGGAGTAATTACCTGTGCAAATGAACCAGAGCAAATCAGTAGCAGCCCAATCGAGAGAATTGTTTTTTTCAGGCGGGTTGTCGAAGAGTGCATGTACTTTAGGTGTTTATGGTGGCTTTTAATGGCAAATCTGAGAAAAGGGAATCAAATTGGCCGGGGATAAAGTGCGTGAAAGAGATACCGAAAACCTGGAAATTCCAGAAAGAGGACGACGTGGCAGCTGTGGAAAAATGTAACGAAGCGTATGTCTCTTGTCAATAGGGATAATCGTCATATCTCTATTCAAATATTAAAATTCATAAATATTAAAAACCAGAACTGTACAGAAATCAAAAGCCGACACTCTGTAATCATTCTTATCTGAAAACATTAGCTGCGAATGACTGTGTTTTTATTCTGTAGGTGTGGTCAGTTATCTCTAATAACACAGCGTACTTTGCACCAAAAGCTGTGCCTGAATTAATAAGGTCCTCACATTAAGCGATATGATGATTGCCAACAATTGGCATGTTTCCAATTTCTGGAACTCTATCTCCATTGCTGGAAATGCCCGGGTTTGGCCAGTTTTACCAATATCCAGCAGGGATTATCCAGATGCTGGAAATTCAGATTCCAAAAAAAGGGTGCCCCTTAAACTTAGACGCACCCGTTCTAAATAAAATACCTGGCTGTCTGGTCAGGTATTTTCGTGGAGCTGCGGGGAATCGAACCCCGGTCCAAACAAGGAACCCATAGGGTTTCTACATGCTTATCCGGATTTAGGTTTTCATGCCAAGACTGGTATACGGCAACCGATCATGGCCCTATCCCCTGAATTTCATCGCTGCCACGGGGCGGGGCAGAAACTATCCCTGTATTGGTCAGCACCACGGGATCCGGATGGAACAGGTCATTACCTCCGGCGTGATGTCCCGTCCCAGCACCTGGTGCCGGGATTTATGCCTAATCTACTATTACTTCGATTAAGCGGCGAGAGCGTAATTAGATTCGCCAGTTGATGTTTTGCAAACCTGATTAACGAGCGTTTTTGCATAGCTCGGCATGCTTTCCTACCAGTTCACCTTGCTGTCAAAACCAGGTCAGCCCCAATAGGGTTGCAAATATACAGCAAAATAATGTATTTTAAGGGTCTCCTAATCTAACCCTTAGCATGAAACGTATAAAAATTGGTATCCTTTGTGAAACTAAAAATCCGCCTGACCATCGGGTGGCCCTTACTCCAACTGCAACTGCTGAAATAACCCGCCGTTTTCCCGAGATAGATATCGTCGTTCAACCTTGCCCAAACCGGTGCTTTACCGATGAAGAATATCTTAATGCCGGAATTCCCCTTCAATCGGATTTGTCAGACTGCGATTGGCTCATCGGGGTCAAGGAAGTCCATATCCCAACACTCATTGCCCATAAAAAATATATGTTCTTCGCCCATGTGGCAAAAAAACAATTATATAACCTCCCTCTTTTACAGGCTATTGCCAGGAAACAGATTACCCTGGTAGATTACGAATACCTGACCGATGAAAAACACAACCGACTGATAGCATTCGGACGATGGGCCGGCATAGTCGGCGCCTATAACGGCTTAAGGGCATGGGGAATTAAAACCGGCCGGTATAACCTCACTCCGGCTTATGGTTGCTATGATAGGGCAGAGATGGTCAGGCAACTGAATAACATAGATCTGGGGAAAGTCAGGATACTGATTACCGGTGGAGGACGTGTCGCATCAGGAGCAATGGAAACACTTAAGGAACTGAATATCCCCGAAGTAACTCCTGATGAGTATCTCCGTGATACCAATCGCTCCCCGGTTCTTTGCCGGATCGACCCTTGCCATTATGCAGCCCATAAAAACGGACGCCCATTCGATTTTACTCATTTTTGCCAGAACCCCCACGAATACGAATCTTGTTTCAAACGATTTGCTGCTTCCACCGATATGCTGATCGTTGCCCATTACTGGGACCCCGCCGCACCGAAACTCTGGCAGCCGGAACACATGAAGGATCCCGATTTTAATATCAGAATCATCGCCGACATTACCTGCGATATCAATGGTTCAGTACCGTCAACCATCCGGGCATCAACCATCCGGGAACCTTTTTATGATTGGGATCGTTTTAACCTCAGGGAACTGCCGCCTTTCTCCGACCCTGATGCAATTACAGTGATGTCAATTGATAACCTGCCAGGCGAATTACCTCGGGATGCTTCTGAGGATTTTTCAAAGGTGTTGATAGATAAAGTATTGCCGTGTATTGTGAGAGAGGATCCTCTCCAGGTTATCCACCGTGCTACCATCATCCGCGACGGACAATTAAATGATCCCTTCAGCTATCTGGATACTTTTCTTAAAGGGGAATAAATACCCCAGGAGCCCACATCGTGAATCCGGGATTGGCAAAATCATCCTTGTTGTAAACCAACGGCTTGCCATCACTCATTCGCCTGACGGATCCTCCGGCCTCTTCAAGAATCAGCTGACCGGGTGCCGTGTCCCATTCCTGGCAAATGCCGGGCTTGTAATAGAAGTGAGCCGATCCTTCTGCCAAAAGCACATGCTTATAAGCTGACCCGGTCGGGCGTACGTTTACCTGCCAGCCATTTTCCTCAAGCCGGTGGAAATACTCCTGCTCTTTTATACCTGCATGTGAGCGGCTCGATAATGCAATAACCTGCTTCGTATTCAGATAATCACTTTCGGTCAGGGGCAACCGCTGCCTGGCTCCGTCAGCAGTTACCTTCCAGCTTCCCTCACCTTTGATGGCATAATATATAATGTCTTTCGCAGGGATCGCTATGATTCCGAAAATCGGGTGATCATGGTGCAATAATGCCAGATTGATCGCAAATTCTCCGTTGCCGGCGATGAACTCACTGGTGCCGTCAACCGGATCCAATATCCACGTATATCCTCGTGTTTTACGAATTCGGTAATCTTCAGCAATACCTTCTTCACTGATCAGCGGAATGCCCGGAAAATTTCGCTCCAAAAACTCTTTGAAAAAAAGGTGTGAAGCCAGATCTGCCTCTGTAACTGGCGACAAATCAGATTTTTGGTTGATATGTAGATCTGGTTTGCGGTAAAATGACATGACAATCTCTGATGCTCTCCGGATGCCGTCAATCAGAAATTCAACTTGCGAACTATTCAGCACGATGACAGCAGTTTTTCAAATCAAGAATCGTTTTTTCAGGATGGGGCGATGCGAAAATAGTGTTCCCCGCAACCAAAATATCAACCCCGCAATTGATGAGGGAAGGGGCATTCTGCTCATCAACTCCGCCGTCAACCTCTATCAGGAATCCGGCGCCCATCTCTTTACGCATCTGGTTTAGCTTACGGATTTTATCCAAACTGCCGGCAATAAATTTCTGACCGCCAAATCCGGGATTAACTGACATAATCAGAACAAGATCAACATCCTGCAGGATATTTTCCAACATCGAAACCGGGGTTTGCGGATTTAAACTGATCCCGGCTTTCACTCCACTCTGTTTGATTAACTGGATCAGCCGGTTCACGTGATTCGTAGCCTCAATGTGAAAGGTCAGAATGTTAGCACCCAGATTCACAAAGTGCGAAATGTAACGGTCGGGCTCTCTGATCATGAGATGCACATCAAGCGGTTTGGTCGCATGTTTCCGGATGGCTTCAATGACAGGAGTGCCTATGGAAAAATTGGGGACAAAACTACCATCCATAACATCAATATGAAACCAATCGGCCTGGCTCTTGTTAACCATGCTGATATCCCTCTGCAGATTGCCGAAATCGGCGGCAAGAAGTGAAGCTGCTACTAAATGTGGCATTTCAGAAAGAATTAAATATGCGGCTACAAACTTAACACTTTTCCCAACGAAAGCGCCCTCATCAATCACCCCAACGAAAGCGCCCTCTTCTGTCATCCCCGCGAAAGCGGGGGGGCGCGGTCACCCTAAATAATTCCTTAGTAGCCTGTTCCTGGTCGAACTCTTTAATTTCTGTATCGATTTTTCCTTGATTTGGCGGACCCTTTCGCGAGTCAGGTTGAATTTGGTGCCGATCTCATCGAGCGACAGCGGTGGTATCCCGTGCAAACCATAAAAAAGGCGTATGATCTCAGCCTCCCGATCCCCGATGTGCTTCAGTGCCCGCTCAATCTCCAGACTCAGTGAATCATTCATCAGGTCTTCTTCCGGGTTCGAAGCATTATCATTCAATAATACATCGTACAGATTGTTTTCCTCACCGGGAGAAAGCGGCGCGTCCATCGAAACATGACGCCCATTGTTGTAAAGATATCGTTGTATATCCTCAATGTCAATATCTACCTCATCGGCAATTTCCTCCTCTGAGGGCATCCGCCCCAGATTTTGCTCCATGCGCGATATGGTCCTGTTAAGCTTATTCATCAGCCCGATCTTATTCAGCGGAAGCCTTACCAGCCTCGATTGCTCCGCGATAGCTTGTAAAATGGCTTGCCGTATCCACCAGACTGCATACGATATGAATTTAAATCCCTTTGTTTCATCAAATCTCTCAGCGGCTTTGATCAGACCGATGTTCCCTTCATTGATCAGATCAGGTAACGTTAACCCCTGATTCTGATACTGCTTACTAACGGAGACAACAAACCGCAAGTTCGCCAGGACCAGCTTCTCCATCGCTTTATGGTCACCCTCACGGATCCGGCGAGCCAGTTCTACCTCTTCATTGGGATTGATGAGGTTTCTGCGGCCTATCTCCTGCAGGTATTTATCCAAAGAGGGAAGATCCCGATTGGTTACCTGCCTGGTGATTTTTAATTGTCGCATGGCGCCAGGTGTTTAGTGTTTCTTAATTAACAACTATCAATCTTTACGCTAATGGATTATTAATGTTGCAAATGGACAGTAAAAACCATGATATTTTTTTTATTGTTATAAATAATACATAATTTTGTCACGGTTACAAAGTTCCTATGGTAGGTAACCTACGGATTTAGTCAGATAATTCGTTTGAAGAATCTAGAAAATTTCCCTTTACCAATTTAGTGTGGTTAATTTCGAAAGGATGTATTATGTATGATATTCTCGAACTCAACAATAAACTGTTGACTGAACTTAGAGATATTGCAAAAGAGTTGGGTATCAAGCGGGTAGAGTCATTTAAGAAACAGGATCTGGTCTACCAGATACTTGATCAGCAAGCTATTCAGGCCTCTGAAATCAAAGCAAAAAAACTGGCTTCCAAGGGAAAAACTGACGAAGCTCCTGGTGATGCTGCGGATGCTCCAAAAGGTCCACGCCGAAGGATTACCATAGAAAAGAAAGATCCGGGGCCACTGTTCTCAACTCGTCCTGAAAACAAACCGGTTAACGAAGAGGAAGATGTCGTTGAAAAACCGGTTGAACCGGTTGTCGCTCCGGCTCCACCTATCGTGATCAAACCCGTTGTGGTCATCCCCGCTGCTCAGGTTGAAAATGCTCAGCCCGTTGCCGCTCCTGCTGCTACACCAGCTGGAAAGCCGGCTCCGGTCGCTCCCTTCAAACGAAATGCACGAAGAGATGCTGACACCGAAGTACCGAAACCAACCCCGGTAAAGCCACGCGAAATCACCATCCGCGAAAAATCAGGCGATGAACAGCAGAAAGCAAAGGAAGCTGAAGAAGCAAAAAAACCAGACCTCTATGATTTCGACGGATATATCACCAGCACCGGCGTTCTTGAAATCATGCAGGAAGGATATGGATTCCTGCGGTCAGCCGACTATAATTACCTGAATTCACCTGATGATATTTATGTCTCTCAGTCACAGATAAAACTGTTTGCCCTGAAAACGGGTGATACAGTGACCGGATCGGTCAGGCCACCTAAAGAAGGTGAAAAATTTTTCCCGCTGATCAAGGTGATGCAGATCAATGGACGAAATCCTGAATATGTGCGTGACCGCGTCCCGTTTGATTATCTGACTCCACTGTTCCCTGACCAGAAATTTGATATCACAGGTCACCCGGATTGCACCGTTTCAACCCGTATTGTCGATATGTTTTGCCCGATTGGCAAAGGCCAGCGCGGTTTAATCGTTGCTCAGCCTAAAACCGGTAAAACAATTCTTTTAAAAGATATTGCCAATGCAATTGCAGCAAACCATCCTGAAGTTTACCTGATGGTTCTCCTGGTTGATGAGCGCCCTGAAGAGGTGACCGACATGGCTCGCGGAGTAAACGCTGAAGTGATCTCCAGTACCTTTGATGAACCGGCTGAAAAACATGTGCGGGTTGCTACCATCGTACTCGAGAAGGCTAAACGACTCGTAGAATGCGGCCACGATGTGGTCATCCTGCTCGATTCAATCACCAGGCTTGCCCGCGCCTATAATACTGTGCAGCCTGCCTCCGGTAAAGTACTATCCGGCGGTGTTGATGCCAATGCTCTTCATAAACCAAAACGCTTTTTCGGAGCTGCCCGTAATATTGAAAATGGAGGAAGCCTGACTATTCTGGCTACCGCCCTGATCGATACCGGTTCAAAAATGGATGAGGTAATCTTTGAAGAATTCAAGGGTACCGGTAATATGGAGCTTCAGCTCGACAGGAAACTGGCTAACAAGAGAATATGGCCAGCTGTGGATATACAAGCCTCCAGCACACGACGCGAAGATCTGCTGCATTCAAGGGATTTCCTGAATAAGATGTGGGTGCTCCGAAACTACCTGTCAGATATGAACCCTGCCGAAGCATTGGAATTTATGCGCGATAAAATCAATGGAACCCGCACAAACGAAGAGTTCCTGATTTCCATGAACTCCGAATAATATCGGATATTCCTTGTCAGAGTTGTCATCCCGGCGAAAGTCGGGACTTCCTGCTATACTATGCATGCTCTTTCATGGTATTTGTCATAGCTATTTACATCATTAATTATTACTTTTGCCCCCGATTTGTGAAGGTTGTTTTATCTAAATATTTTCAACATGTCTAAAAAGAAATTCATAACCTGTGATGGTAACCAGGCAGCTTCGCATGTAGCTTACATGTTTAGCGAAGTGGCTGCTATTTACCCGATTACTCCATCATCCACGATGGCTGAAAACGTAGATGACTGGGCAGCGCATGGCCGGAAGAATATTTTCGGCGAAACTGTCCGCGTAGCTGAAATGCAATCAGAAGGTGGAGCTTCAGGTGCCGTTCACGGAAGTTTACAGGCTGGAGCTTTGACCTCCACCTATACTTGCTCACAAGGACTGTTGTTGATGATCCCGAATATGTATAAAATGGCTGGTGAACTTCTGCCGGCTGTTTTCCATGTCAGTGCCAGAACTATTGCAGCTCATTCACTGTCGATCTTTGGTGACCACAGCGACGTATATGCCACCCGTCAAACTGGATTTGCCATGTTGGCAACCAGCAGCGTTCAGGAAATTATGGACCTCGCTGCTGTTGCTCATCTCGCAGCTATTAAATCACGAGTTCCTTTCCTGCATTTCTTCGATGGATTCCGCTCTTCAGCCGAAGTTCAGAAAATCGAAGTCCTCGACCAGGAACAACTGGCTCCTCTGCTCGATTATGAAGCATTGCAGGAGTTCAGAAACCGCGCCCTTAATCCGGAACATCCGGTTGTCCGCGGTACTGCCCAGAACCCGGATATTTTCTTCCAGGCTAAAGAAGCCGCTAATCCCTTCTATGATAAGGTTCCTGATATCGTTGAGGATTATATGCAACAACTCAGCAAAATCACTGGCCGTGAATATCACCCGTTTACCTATTATGGTGCCCCTGATGCTGAAAATATTATTCTGGCTATGGCCAGCGTTACTGAAACCGCAAAAGAAGTTATCGATCATCTGATGGCTAAAGGCGAAAAAGTTGGTTTGATTACCTGCCACTTGTATCGTCCTTTCTCGGCAAAATACTTCTGGAAAATATTCCCGAAATCAGTGAAACGTATCGCCGTCCTGGATCGCTCCAAAGAACCTGGCGCTCCCGGCCAACCGCTCTATCTCGACGTCAGAAACCTGTTCTACGAAGAAAAGAATGCCCCGATGATTATCGGTGGTGTTTATGGACTGAGCTCAAAAGATACTACACCGGCTATGGTTCTGTCAGTTTTCAATAACCTGAAAATGGCTGAACCGAAAAATGATTTTACTGTCGGTATCGTTGATGATGTGACCTTTAAATCATTACCGCTGCTCCCGGAAATCGACCTCTCTCCAAAAGGTACCTTCCAGGCAAAATTCTATGGACTGGGCGCTGATGGAACCGTGGGTGCCAACAAGAACTCAATCAAAATTATTGGTGAAAATACCGATAAATATTGCCAGGCCTATTTCGCTTACGATAGCAAGAAATCAGGTGGCTTTACAACTTCACACCTTCGCTTCGGTGACGAAACGATCCGCTCGCCTTATCTGGTTACTTCTCCTGACTTTGTAGCTTGCCATGTTCCTTCCTATCTGGATAAATATGATATGCTGAAAGGTCTGAAGAACGGCGGCACCTTCCTCTTCAACTCTATCTGGGATGTTGAGGATACGCTGAAATACCTGCCGGATTCGATTAAGAAAACCCTGGCCGAAAAGAATATTAAGTTCTATACGATCAACGCAACGAAAATCGCTGAAGAGATTGGTCTGGGCGGTCGTACCAATACGATCATGCAGTCGGCTTTCTTCAAGATTTCAAATGTGATTCCTTACGAACTGGCAGTTTCAGAAATGAAAAAGGCCGCTAAGAAATCATTTGCTAATAAAGGCGAAGATATTGTTAAAATGAACTATGCTGCAATAGACCGGGGTACCGAGTTTATTGAGGTAACTGTTCCTGCAGAATGGAAAAACATTGTCGTTAAGGTTGACAAGAGTGTTCACAACGTACCTGATTTTATTAAAAATGTTTGTGAGCCCATCAACGCCCAAAAGGGTGACGATCTTCCGGTTAGCGCCTTCGTTGGCCGTGAAGATGGGACGTTCCCGGCCGGAACCTCACAATATGAAAAGAGAGGTATCGCCGTTAACGTTCCTGAATGGCAGGTTGAAAACTGTATCCAGTGCAACCAGTGTTCATACGTTTGCCCTCACGCTGCAATCCGTCCGTTCCTGATGACTGCCGATGAACTTGCTGCAGCACCACAGGGTACTACATCAGTAAAGGGACTGGCTGCTACCAAAGAATACTCTTTCCGTATTCAGGTAAGCGTATTGGATTGTACCGGTTGCGGTAACTGCGCAGATGTTTGCCCGGCTAAACAAAAAGCTTTGATTATGAAACCTCTGGAAACCCAGATGGTGGAGGCTGCCCGTTGGACATATATGCACGAAAAAGTCGGATACAAAGACACCGTACTTGAAAAGGCTAAGTCAGTTAAAAACTCTCAGTTTGCGCAGCCCCTATTCGAGTTCTCAGGCGCTTGCGCCGGCTGCGGTGAAACTCCTTATGTCAAACTGATTACCCAATTGTTCGGCGACAGAATGATGATTGCCAATGCTACCGGTTGCTCTTCCATTTACGGAGGTTCTGCTCCTTCAATGCCTTATACCACCAACAAATGCGGTAAAGGCCCGGCTTGGGGTAACTCTCTGTTTGAAGACAATGCCGAGTACGGATACGGAATGTCAATTGCTGTTGGTAAACTCCGCGACCGCCTGGCTAAGAAAATGACCGAAACGATGGACGCCGTTAATGAAAATACCCGTCTGTCATTTACTGAATGGATTGCCAATAAAGATAATGCTGATGGATCGACCATCGCTTCTGAAAAAGTGATTTCGGCTCTGAAAAATGAGTCAAATCCGGTTGCCAAAGAGATTATGGATCTGGAACAATACCTGATCAAAAAATCTCAGTGGATCTTTGGTGGTGACGGATGGGCTTACGATATCGGATATGGCGGACTTGACCATGTTCTTGCTTCAGGTGAAGATGTCAATGTACTGGTTGTCGATACCGAAGTTTACTCTAACACTGGCGGTCAGTCATCTAAATCAACCCCGGTCGGAGCAGTGGCAAAATTTGCTGCTTCAGGAAAAAGAATCCGCAAAAAAGATCTGGGCATGATGGCAATGTCTTATGGTTATGTATATGTTGCACAGGTTTCCATGGGTGCAAGCCAAAGCCAGTTCCTCAAAGCCCTCAAGGAAGCAGAAGCTTATCCGGGACCATCACTCATCATTGCTTATGCTCCATGTATCAACCACGGTTTACGTGTAGGTATGGGACATACTCAACTGGAAGAAGAATCAGCTGTGAAATGCGGTTACTGGCACCTGTTCCGCTATAATCCACTTTTGGAAGCTGAAGGAAAGAACCCGTTCGAACTGGATTCCAAAGAACCTGACTGGTCACTGTTCAACGACTTCCTCATGGGTGAAGTCCGTTACTCTTCATTGAAAAAAGGATTCCCCGAAGTTGCTGATGAACTTTATGCTGCAGCTCAGGAAAACTCAAAATGGAGATACAATGGCTACCTGAGAATGGCTTCAATGGATTACACCAAGAAATAGTTCTTCAGGGAGATATATTGCAAAGGGCGCACCACGGTGCGCCCTTTCTTTTTTTTAATTCACTGGTATCAGGCAGGTTTTTCTCTTTGACCAACGAACTTTTTCTAAAGGTGAAATAATTAAAGAAACATTTGGTAATTCGAAAAAGAGTTTGGATATTTGGAAAGGATTAAAAAGTGTGTTCTGATTTAAGATTTTCGTTTCTCTATATCCGCGCCGTTAATAGGTGTGGGCCACAGAAAACCACGGTTTTCTGTCATAATGTTATCTAAATTGAGTTATCCGGTTAAAGTTGCAAAAACCCCGATTTCTGACAAGAGATCGGGGTTTAGCAATTTATAGAGGTCTTGTGAAAGACAAATAATCATCCATCTTTACTTTCCAGGGCATTGGCCAACCATGCTGGCCGGAAGATTATTTGAACCGTAAGCTTTATCAAAATGGTCACTGAACTGCTTGGCCAGCTTGTTTGCAGCAGCACGATAAGCTTCAGGATCAGCCCATGTGTTGATCGGATTCAGAATTTCGGATGGTACTCCCGGGCAGCTCACCGGAATCTGTAAATGGAACAGATTGTCATCAGTGTAATCAACACCATCAAGTTCCCCGCTCAATGCGGCATTAACCATGCGACGGGTCAGCGTAAGATCGATACGCTTGCCAACCCCATAGCTGCCTCCGCTCCAGCCCGTATTCACCAGGAATACACTGGTCTGGAATTTCTCCATCTTCTCACCCAGCATAGTGGCATACCTATCCGGTTTACAGGGCATAAACGGTGCTCCAAAAAACCTTGAAAAAGCTACCTGCGGCTCGGTAACACCAGTCTCGGTACCGGCGAGTTTTGAGGTATATCCCATCATGAACCAGAGCATGGCCTGCTCTTTATTCAGTTTCGATACGGGTGGCAATACACCATAGGCATCTGCGGTCAGAAAAAGAATGGTTTTCGGGTGACCGGCAACTGACGAAGGTTTGATGTTTTTCAGGAAACTCAATGGAAATGAAGCCCTTGAGTTTTCAGTAAACCGGTTGTCATCGAAATCGAAACGCCCATCCGGATAAACCATGGCATTTTCAACCATCGAACCATGTTTCAGATAATCTGTTTTATGCATGACCGCATCATAGATGTCGGGCTCTTTTTTTGGATTGATATCGATCATCTTGGCATAGCAGCCATTTTCAAAGTTGGCAATGCCATCATCACTCCAGCCATGCTCATCATCTCCTAAAAGTGCTCGTGCAGGATCCGCCGAAAGAGTGGTTTTTCCTGTACCGGATAAACCCAGAAGCAATGCCGAATCTTTGTTGGTGCCTTCATTAGCCGAACAATGCAGGGGCAAAATCCCGCGCAACGGAAGAAGATAGTTCATCACCGTAAAGAGCATCTTTTTCATGCTTCCCATATAGGCCGAACCAATCACCATGCCGATTCCACGATCAAGATCCATGGCAACAACAAGGTCAGAGGTCTTTCCGTTTGGCAATTGCCTCAATTTGCCGTAATATTTTTCGCTATCAAGCTTATAGTAGGGCAGGGCGATCAAAAGAAAACCATCTTTGGCAAAACAGCTTTTTTCAATATCAGCCGGTACCGGACGAAACATGTTGTCAATGAAAAGAGTATGCAGTGCACGATTGGTGACTACTTTAACCGGAAGTGCATATTTACTGTCGGCACCGATAGCCCGGTCAGTTTCAAATAACTGGTCGGCAACTTTTAACTGGCCAATGGCATCTTCCAGAATCGCATCAAAAGTATCAGCATCTATCGGAAGATTGTTTGCTGAAGTCCAGTCAATATTACCCTCACTGGAACTCCTTTTCACGATCAAGGTGTCTTTGGGACTGCGGCCGGTCGATTCCGGAGAGGTCCAGGTGGCTAATGCCCCTGATTCGGTAACCATGGCCTCATGCCGCTCTACAGAGAGGCGAATCATTTCGGTGCGGGATATGTTTTTCAGTACACCGGAGTGATGGCCCAGCACATCCATCACTGCTGCTTTCAGGTCTTTCATGTCAAGATTTGTTTGATTACATTTATTAAACAAAGATATAAATTGAATGTTATAGATTACCTGCAATTAGTCAGGCGTATTCGGTGATGCTCAGAATTGTCTATATTTACGGGCAAATTTCAGATGGGACGAATAATAGGAATAGATTATGGCCGGAAGCGGACGGGATTGGCAGTTACCGATCCTGAGCAGCGGATCGCCGGTGTTTTAGGGACCGTGGAGTCCTACCATATCTACGATTACCTCGAAAAATATATCCTGAAAGAAACGGTCGAAGGATTTGTGATTGGATTCCCCCGTCAGATGAATTTTCAACCTTCAGAGTCAGCTCCCCTGGTTCAGGCTTTTGCCAAAGGCCTGATGAAGAAATTCCCGGATATTCCGGTCTTCTGGGTCGATGAACGTTTTACCTCAAAAATGGCTTTACAATCGATGATCGACGGGGGAGCATCGAAAGCCGATCGCAGGGATAAAGGAAATATCGATGCAGTCAGTGCCGCTATCATCCTCGAATCCTGGCTGCAACAAAAAATGAATGAGAGAGAACGACAATTATGATACTACCAGTTTATGCATTCGGTTCCCCGATCCTGCGAAAAGTCGCCATAGATATTACCGCGGATTATCCGGAATTGCCAGGCCTGATCGATAATATGTTCGATACCATGAGAGTGGCTGACGGGGTAGGTTTGGCCGCTCCTCAAATCGGACAGTCGATCCGTATTTTTGTCATTGATGCACGGCCTTACAGCGAAAACGACCCATCTCTCCTGAATTTTAAGAAAGCCTTTATCAATGCCCATATCATCGAGAGGGGCGAGGATGAGGAAATCATTGAAGAGGGTTGCCTGAGTGTCCCCAATATTCATGAAGATATATCCAGGCCTTCAAAAGTCAGGATTCAATATGTTGACGAAAACTTTACCCCCCATGATGAATGGTACGAGGGTATGGTCGCACGAATTGTTCAACATGAATATGACCACCTCGATGGAATTCTGTTTCCTGACCTGGTGAATCCGCTGAAAAAGACCTTGCTGAGAGGGAAACTGAGAGATATTACAAAAGGCAAAGTGGCCGTTAAATACAAAATGAATTTTCCTGTAAAAAAGTAGATTATGAAATTGAACAAAATCATCTTACTCACCTTGTTGGTAGCTCTGATTGCCGGGTGTGGCGAAAATGCCGGGAAAAAGCAGGCACTCAAAAAAATTGCTGAAAATGAGGCAAAAATCTTTGGTGATACAACGGCCACGGTTGCAGATAATAAGACCGGGATGGATATGATTCAGGCTTATACGGATTATGCAAATGCATGGCCAAAAGATACTATTTCTGCTGAGTTCCTGTTTAAAGGCGCTGAAATCGCCATGAACCTCAACCAATCAGGTATGGCTATCGAAACTTACAACCGTATTCTTCTGAATTATCCGGATTTTTCAAAGAGGGCTTACTGCATTTTCCTTCAGGCATTTATACTGGAAAACCAGATGAACCAATATGAATTGGCCAAAACCAGGTACCAGGAATTTATCGACAAGTACCCGAATCATCCTTTGGCCAAAGATGCAGAGGCTTCAATCAATAATATGGGAAAGCCTATCGAGGAGCTGATTAAACAGTGGGACGAAAAAAATTCGAAGTAATTTTTCCAGTCCACTGTTAAAAAAGCGTCTATTCTTTAGGATAGGCGCTTTTTTATGGGTTATGAAATTCTGATTTGCCTGGCCGGACTGGTATCAGGTATTCTGATTGCTTGCCAAATACCAGAAAGTGGTGTGCTTAACTATTTTATTCCATTGCTGTTGGCAGGCCTGGCTTCCCGGTTATGGAGACCAAAATTACCGGGGATGAGCCGGTACGGTGTTTTGGCTTGGTCACTCGGATTTTGCTGCTTCTTTATGGTCGGGTGGGTTTCTGTTTTAACGAACAACTATCATCCTGACAAAAACCGATCTCCCAAAACCGAGATCCTGGCCAAAGTAGTCAGCTACCGCGAGGTGACCGAAAATCTCGGGCAGCTTGTTGTTCGGATAACGGCTGTGCGTAACGATTCCACCTGGAAAAAACAGATTGGGAAGATCGTTCTGCTGGTTAAACCTGATCACTCAATAGCTTATCATTCTGGTGATGTATGGAAATTCGGGCCTTTATCCATTGCCCCGGTTTCGTCAAAACCATCCAAAAACGGCTTCATCCCCAGCCGGTACTGGCTTTCAAGAGGAGTTAGATATGAAGCCAGATTGGCGTCGGGACATGCGCGCCTGATCTCGAAAAACAGATACCCGTCATTAGTCAACTTCTTCGGGCAATGGCAGAATACCCTTACCCAACGTATCGATCATATTCAGCTCTCTGAAGCCAGCCGCGCACTCATCAAGGCGATGATATTCGGCGATCGCAGTGATATCTCCAATGAAACCATGAATGACTTTTCAAAAGCAGGAATCATCCATGTTATCTCTGTTTCAGGACTTCATGTCGGAATTATCTACTTTCTTATTTCATGGCTCCTAAAGCTGATGACTCTGCCTGGGGCCAAGGCGCGATCCTTCATCAGCCTGAGTGTGGTGTGGTTGTATGCAGGAATCACCGGACTAAGTCCTTCGGCCCTCCGATCGGCCGGGATGATCACACTTTTTGAATGTGCCCGGATCGGCAGGCGGGGAACGTCAAGTCTTGAAGTTTTGGCCAGCACAGCTATTATTCATTGTCTGATAGATCCTTACACAGTTTTCAGCGTCGGGGCGCAACTTTCCTATCTGGCTGTTGCCGGAATTTTCATCTGGAATCCGGTGGTCAACCCTTTACTTTTTAAGTGCAACCGGATCAGCCGCTATTTTATGAGTACGATAGCCATCTCGCTTACGGCGCAAAGTTTGATCATTCCACTGCTTTTTTTCTGGTTCGGATGGTTTCCGCTCTATTTCCTGATTGGGAATATTATCCTGCTTCCGCTAATGGTGGCAGCCTTCTACCTGGGACTGGTGATTACCCTGCTGGATGTTGCCGGTATGGCTATCCCGCTACTGTACAAATTCATGGATTTTTTAATTGAACTTACCATGAATGGTGCAGCCTGGCTTGGCAATCTACCCGGAAATCTGGTGAAACCTGATGGATTGATATGGGCTGATCTGGTTCTGTACTATATGATCCTGCTATTCATCAGGTCGTACTGGGATAAACCCGACCCTCAAAAAGTTAAGCGGATACTGGCTGGAGCCGGTTTAATTCTGTTTGCCAGGTTTGCGGGAATGCAATTCAGCTGATCACATTACCACTCCAGGTTCCCGAGCCCCTGTCTGATGATGCTGATTTCAGGGCCGGTACAGTCGACAATCGTTGAGGGAACGTTATTTCCAAATCCCCCGTCAATGATCAGGTCAACCAGGTGACCCATCTCATCGTGAATGAGCTCCGGATCTGTAGTGTAATCGAGGATGACATCACCGCTGTGAACCGATGTGGTCAGAATCGGGTTGCCCAATACCCGGGTGATCTCCAGAATAATCGGATTGTCGGGGATACGGATACCAACCGTTTTCTTTTTGCTTTTCAGAATTTTCGGAACATTATTATTGGCTTCCAAAATAAAGGTAAAAGGGCCGGGAAGGTTCCGCTTCATTAATTTATAGATCTGAGTGTCAATCGGTTTTGTATAATCGGCCAAATGACTCAGATCGGGAACTATAAAGGAGAAATGAGTTTTATCGGGCCTCAATCCTTTGATCTGTGCAACCCGCTCAATGGCCTTCTGTCGAGTAATATCACATCCTAATCCATATACGGTATCTGTCGGATAAATGATAACCCCTCCGTCTTTCAGAATTTCTACGACCTTGTCAATCTCTTTCGGGTTGGGGTTTTCGGGGTAAATTCTCCGGATCATCAGGAGTTCAGTTTTTTATGGTCTGAAAGAAATTTTTCAAGACCGATGGTTGTCAGTGGGTGTTCCAATAAACCCAGCATAGGTTGGAGCGGGCAGGTAACCACGTCAGCACCGGCTTCGGCACATTTGATAATGTGTATCGATGAGCGGATCGATGCTGCAATTACCTCGGTGTCAAATCCGTAAAAGGCATACATGTTGACGATATTTCTGACCAGTTCAATGCCATCGGTTGATATATCATCGAGCCGGCCAACAAACGGTGAAACATAGGTTGCGCCTGCTTTTGCAGCCAGTAAAGCCTGTCCGAGTGAAAAAACTAATGTGCAATTGGTCCGGATCTCATGGCGAGTGAAATAATTAATGGTCTTGATGCCGGCTTTTGTTACCGGCAGTTTTACCACGATTTGTGGATGAAGTGAGGCCAGTTCTTTTCCTTCGGCAACCATGCCTTCGTAATCGGTGGCAATCACTTCGGCACTGACATCCCCCCTGACAATTTCACAGATTTTCAGATAATGATTGAGAATGTTTTGTTTTCCCCTGATCCCCTCTTTTGCCATCAGCGAAGGGTTGGTAGTCACTCCATCCAAAATCCCAAGATCCTGAGCCTCATGGATTTGATCCAGATTTGCAGTGTCAATAAAAAATTTCATATAGAATGATTTTAGTTAAAGATACCCGGTAAATAGCTATCCGGAATGGATAGTAATGATGCTCATATACAAAGTTAGGATTCTGGAGGGAAAAAAAGAAGGGTAAGCTACTTATATCGCGCCGCTACAACCACGTACCCTTGCTGCCTTCCGGCCCTGGGGGAGTTCAGCGGGAGCTGGCCGTATAAGACTTACCCTGCTGCAAAGATAGCAAATGTTTTTCCACTTGCGAGATTTTCAAGCTATATTTGCCTTCAAGTAAATCCAAAAGAAATAAATGGAATCCGAACGCCCCTCAATTCTCAAACCAGCCATGACCTATGGCCTGATTATCGCCCTGATTATTATTATCCTTGCTGTGATCGTGTGGGTATTCAGTCTGGAGGGCGCAAAGTGGATGTCGTGGGTAAATTATGCTGCCTACTTTGGAGCGCTATACTTCTGCCTGAAAAATTGGCGCGACCATTATCATGGCGGATATGCCCGATATGGTCAGGCGTTGAGCGCCGGCATTCTGTTCATGTTCTTTGCCTCGATCATCTATGCATTTTACAACGTGGTTTATCTTACCTGGCTCGATCCAACAGCCATCGACCGGGTACTGGATGTAATGGAGGAGGCATATTACAAACAGGGGATGACCGATGAACAGGTTTCAACCGCCCTGGCATTCGGATCAAAGCTGCACAGCCCGGGCATGCAATTCTTTTCTGTTATTATCGGAACCACATTCATCGGAGCAATTCTATCCCTGATCGTATCGATATTTGTCAAAAAGGAGGGAGATCCGTTCAAACAAGCAATGTCGGAAATAGAAAAACCTGAAAACGAATAGTTTATAAGTTCCGATATGGATTTATCGATCATCATACCGCTCTATAACGAGGCCGAATCTTTGCCTGAGCTATTGCAATGGATAAAAAGAGTTGTGGATAAGGATAACCTGACGTACGAAGTTATTCTGGTCGATGATGGCAGCAGTGATGCTTCATGGTCGATTATCCGGGATTTGTCATCACGTAACACCGCCCTGCGCGGAGTGCGTTTTCGGAGGAATTACGGCAAAGCCGCGGCATTGCATTGTGGATTCAGCATCGCCCAGGGTGATGTGGTGATCACGATGGATGCCGATATGCAGGATAGTCCGGATGAGATACCCGGATTGATGAAGATGATCAAAACAGATGGATATGATCTGGTATCAGGGTGGAAAAAGAAGAGGAAGGACCCGATCTCCAAACGCTGGCCATCGAAATTCTTCAATTACGTGGCCAGAATCAACAGCGGAATTAAAATTCATGATTTTAACTGTGGATTAAAAGCCTACCGGAATGAAGTGGTAAAAAGCATCGAGCTTTTTGGAGATATGCACCGGTATACCCCGATTCTAGCCAAACGTTCGGGCTTCAGAAGGATCGGAGAGAAAGTTGTTGCCCATCAGGAACGAAAATATGGTAAATCGAAATACGGTGTGGGACGCTTGTTTACTGGTGCTCTGGATCTGCTGACTGTAAGTTTTATTACCCGTTTCGCAAAAAAACCCATGCACCTGTTCGGAACCCTCGGAATGCTGATGATGCTGTTCGGAGCTGCGGTAACTGCCTGGCTCATTGCTATAAAGATCAATGCTATCACTAATCATATTGTACCCAGGGAGATCACGGCACAGCCACTGTTTTATCTGGCACTCGTAGCTGTGGTGATCGGAGTTCAGCTGTTTTTAACCGGATTCCTGGCCGAACTGGTATCGCGTACTGCTTCTGACCGGAATAAATATCTGATTGCAGAGGAGATATGAAAATCATTATCCGCTGGTTTCTGCGAGTTTTTTCCCGTCCATTTCTGATCCGAATGAGCTACCTCTTTATGGGGCTATTCAAACCGTTTCTTTACGGAAATAAGGTCGAGTGCCCGGTATGTGGATCTACATTCAGAAAATTTCTTCCCTATGGAGTAAACTCCAGGTCCAATGTATTGTGCCCTACCTGCCTGTCACTGGAGCGCCACCGACTGATCTGGCTCTATCTTCAAAAACAATCGGATTTTCTGACTATGCCCCGGAAACTCTTGCACGTAGCGCCGGAACAGTGCTTTTATAAACGTTTCAGGAAATACAAACACATTGAATATTTAACCGCTGATCTCGAATCGCCGATCGCGGATTATCATTTCGACCTGCATGAAATTCCTTTTGAGAACGACTCTTTCGAAATGATTTTGTGCAATCATGTGCTGGAACATGTAACCGATGACCGAAAAGTGATGTCGGAATTTCTTCGGGTCCTGCGCCCCGGTGGCTTCGCCATACTGCAGGTTCCGCTGGAGCCCCTCCGGGAGTTTACATTTGAGGATCCGTCCATCACAGATCCCAAACAAAGGGAAAAGGTTTTCGGTCAAAAGGACCATGTGAGGGTTTATGGCCGCAACTATCCGGAACGACTGCGCGAATGTGGCTTTGCCGTTGAAGAACGTCCGGTTTCCGGAGGGTTCCCCCCTGAATTGATCGAACGCTACCGCTTGGCACCCGATGAAACTTTATATATTGCCACAAAACCCTGATGCAACGATTTTATTCATTCATCGTTCCCGTTTATAACCGTCCCGGTGAGCTGTCGGAATTGCTCGAAACTTTGGCTGCTCAAACTTACACCGGTTTCGAAGTGGTGATCATCGAAGATGGTTCTTCGATCCGGTCCGATAATCTGGTTGAAGAATACTCTGCTTGCTTGCAAATACAGTATCTTGATCTGCCCCGCAGTGGTCCTTCACTGGCGCGAAATGCCGGAACGCGTGCTGCAAAAGGGGATTATTTTATCTATGTAGATAGTGATTGCCTGCTGCCTGCCGGTTATCTGAATAAGATCAACCAATCGCTTGATGATCATCCGCTCGACTTTTTTGGCGGGCCTGACCGTGCATCTGAAAACTTCAATCTGACACAAAAGGCCATCTCTTATGCGATGACCTCTTTTCTGACTACCGGCGGAATTCGCGGAGGAAAGAAAAAGATCGATAAGTTCTATCCCCGGAGCTTTAATATGGGATTAACCCGGAAAGCATTCGAAACAGTGGGTGGATTTCCGGAAACCAGGATGCACCCGGGTGAAGACATGGTTTTTAGCATTGAGCTGATTAAAAACGGGTTTACATCGGGGCTGATCAGCGATGCTCATGTGTACCATAAACGCCGGACTTCCCTGGGTAAATTTTTTAAACAGGTTTTCGGTTTCGGAAAAACCCGTTACATCATCTCCCGGGTTTATCCGGATACATTCAACCTCTTCTATTTGGCTCCGTCGGCTTTTCTTACCGGTTCCCTTGCATTGATCACCTTAAGTTTGGCATTTGGGATCTGCTTTCTGTTGCCTTTGGCACTATGGGTAGCACTGGTTTTTCTGGATTCTTCATTGAGAAACAGATCCCTGGTGGTTGGTGCAATAGCAATAATTGCCTCATTCATACAGTTATACGGATATGGCTGCGGATTTTTAAGCGCCTGGTGGCATGGCGGGATTCTGGGCAAAGACCAGTATGGGGTTTTTTCTAAAGGTTTTTACCCAAACCGATAAACGACTCAATCCGGTTGATCATCTTATCGGTCTCATCCGGATGGAAATATTTCATATCCGGATATCTGTTGTTCCAGGTTATTTGCCGTTTGGCATAGTGGCGTGAATTTCGCTTGATCAGCCGGATGGCTTCCTCCAGTTCGCATTTCCCTTCGAACAGATCAAAAAGCTCCCGATATCCAACTGCGTTCAGTGCATTCAGATGCCTCAACGGGTAAAGCTCCCTGGCTTCTTCGATCAGGCCCCTTGCGATCATCTGGTCGACCCGCAGGTCGATTCTCTGATAAAGAGTTTCACGGGGCAGCTCAAGTCCGGTCAGAATGATGTTAAAATCCCGGTTTGCCAGCTGTTTAATGCGAAAAGAAGAAAAGGTTCGCCCGGTAGTTAAGCAAACCTCGAGGCCCCGCAAAACCCGGGCTGGATTGTTTCTGTCGACCCTGGTGTAATATTCAGGATCGAGTTGCTCCAGTTCTGTCAGAAGCTTATCGAGTCCTTCGGTTTCGAAACGGAGAGCCAGGCTTTTCCGGATATCCGGGTCGGGGTCAGGGATATCGTCAATTCCATTCAGAATGGCATCCATATATAAACCGGTACCTCCTGTCATGATGACTATCGTGTGTTGCAGAAACAGGCGGCTCAGAATACCCATGACATCCTGTTCAAAAAGGTAAGCCGAGTAATGATCGTGAACCGACAGGTTATCAATCAGGTGATGAGGTACCCGGCTCAGTTGCTCCTGATCGGGCTTGGCAGTACCGATCGACATTTCGCGAAACATCTGACGCGAATCGCACGAAATGATTTCGGTGTCCCAATGCCTGGCCATGTTGATGCTGGCATCAGTTTTGCCTGAAGCGGTCGGACCAGCTATGATAACAAGGGTGGGGGACATCATGGAATTATGAGGAGGTTAAAGAAATCAGGAAATCCAGTGTATCCACCTGATCTGCATATTCCCATAATTGAGGCTTTTGAGCTGACCCGAATGGAATGAATGGTTGGTCAACAGACCGATGCCCGATCAGGCACTGGATTTCATCCTGTTGTGCTTGCAGCTGGCTGGAAACATCATCCATATCTTTGTAGAAGCTAAAGTTGACTATACCAACCGGTGCGTGCAGCGATTCATTTTCAACCAGTAATGTATGCCGGGCATCTATGTATCGGATATTCATCATTTCAAGCCTGGATCTTTGATACCTGAGGTTGTCACTGAATGGCACGCAGGGATCGCAATGACTGTATCCTGAAAGTTGTTTGCCCAGGTTTTCAGGCGAATATCCGGCAGGCAGAAACAGGTGTGATATGCTCCGGCATCCCAATCCATAATATTCAAGCATATCTGAGAACAGGTCCTCCAGTTCGCGTGAGTCTTCAGTACCGTCAAGAATGGCTGCAGAACTCCTGTTTTTTCTGATGATGTGGGGTATTTCCCCGTACCTGTTTCGGAAATACCTCGCACTGTTGTCGCTTCCGGTGGCAATGACTGCATCCGGGTTTCCTCTGAAATCATCGAGACTGATCAGGTTTGCGAAGCGAGGCTCAATGCTGATTAACTCCTTCATCAGAGTGGGCAAAAGGATGGAATCGCGGGTCGATAATTTCGCGGTGCAATGATGCCCGGCGATGAGTACGGAAAGAAAATCATGAAACCCGACCAAAGGTATGTTTCCTGCCATGATCACCATAACCATACAGGAGGGTTTAACTGATTTCAGCTCGTAATGGTTGGCCCATGTGGTCAGGTTCTCAATAGTCAATTGTGCCGACCAGGCTTTAAGCGCCCGGGTTGTTTCACTGGCGGTAAACCACGGATTTGCCTGGGCCACCTCATGAAGCAGGCTGTCATTCATCAGTCCGGGTAAACGTGATCCCAGTTCTGCAAAGGATGATATTCGTGTTTTAATTTCCATTTCGGCTCAATTCGTTAAAAATAGGCAGAAAATTCCTGATGTGGTTTGGTTTACGTAATTTGCAGAGCCTAAAATCAGCAGGAATGAAGCACAACAGCGAATACTTCAGGAAAACGGCCTTAATGAGGGACAATTACAGGATTTCGTCGATGTCGATCCGCTCTAATTTATTGAGGACGATCCTTACTGTTCTGATTATTGCTTTCGGGATTATGGCCCTTATTGGCATTCTCACGACCATTGATTCGCTCAAAAGGTCAGTGAATTCATCCTTTTCTGCCATGGGCGCCAACTCCTTCAGCATCCGGAGCAGGGGGTATAACGTTCATATCGGAGGACACCGGGAGCGGACCAAGAATTTTTCACAGATTTCATATAGTGAAGCTTCACGCTTCAAAAAGGAGTATGACTTTCCTTCAAGTGTTTCGGTTTCCATCGGAGCAACCGGGAATGCGACCATAAAATATGAGTCTGAAAAGACCAATCCGAATGTCAGTGTGAGGGGAGTGGATGAAAACTACCTGGTTACCGCCGGATATGAAATTGAAAAGGGCAGGAATTTCACGGAAGCCGATATCAGGAGCGGTGAAAACATTGTTCTGATTGGCGCCGAAGTGGCGAAAAGTCTTTTTAAGGCCGGGCAGGACCCTTTGGAGAAAACCATCACGGTGTCCAATGGAAAATACCGCATTATTGGATTACTGAAGGAAAAGGGGGCCACTATGGTGGGAAGCGGAGATCGCTTATGCTGTATCCCGGTGACGAATGTCAGGCAGTATTTTTCCTATCCGAATATGTCATTTACGATTACCGTAATGCCTAACGAGGGGGTAAGTATGGATCAGGCAATGGGGGAGGCTGAGAGCCTGTTCAGGGTGATCCGGGGCCTGGATCCGATTGATGCCTCTGATTTTCATACTGTTCGGAGCGATAGCATGGCTGAAATGATGATGAGCTCAATTTCGAGCATCACCGTGGCAGCTACCTTGATCGGGATCATCACCTTATTGGGAGCCGCTATCGGATTGATGAACATTATGTTAGTAGCGGTGGCTGAGCGGACACAGGAGATCGGTATCAGGAAAGCGATTGGTGCAAGTAATAAAACTATCCAGCAGCAATTTTTATTTGAGGCTGTATTGATCGGTCAGATAGGCGGAGTAGTAGGTATTGTTTTCGGAATCATTGTCGGTAATCTGATTCCACTGATAGCAGGAGGAGTATTTACCATACCCTGGGGATGGATCATTATGGGCTTTACGCTTTGCTTCATTGTCGGGATCGTTTCGGGTATCTATCCGGCCATGAAGGCTTCGAGGCTTGATCCGATTGAATCGCTGAGATTCGAGTAAAAAAAAGGCCACCTGTTGAGGCGGCCTTTTTCAATGGGTTACGAGGGGTTGACTAGAACAGTTTTCCAATCAGGTCGACAACGCGGCAGCTATAGCCCCATTCGTTATCATACCATGAGAAAACTTTAACTGTTTTTCCCATTACCATGGTGCTTAAAGCATCAAAGATTGAGCTGTGGGTATTATGAATTATATCTACAGATACAATCGGGTCTTCGGTATATTCCAGAATGCCCTTCATCGGACCTTCAGCAGCAGCTTTCATGGCAGCGTTGATCTGTTCTTTTGTGGCTTCCACTTTCAGGTTGGCAACAAAGTCAACGAGTGAACCGGTTGGGGTGGGAACGCGGACGGCGCAACCATCCAATTTACCTTTCAGTTCAGGAATAACTTTTCCAACTGCTTTTGCAGCGCCGGTTGTGGTCGGTATCTGTGAAACAGCGCAGCTGCGTGCACGACGGAGATCCTTATGCGGAGCATCGAGGATCATTTGATCATTGGTATAGGAGTGAATGGTTGTCATAAAACCACTTTCAATACCAAAAGCATCGTTTAATACTTTTACTACCGGAGCCAGGCAGTTGGTCGTGCAGGAAGCATTAGAAATACAGTGGTCGGTTGGGCGAAGAGCTGCATCATTAACACCCAGGACGATCATGTTGTCGATTTCATCTTTTGCAGGAACCGTCAGGATCACTTTTTTTGCACCATTTTTAAGATGGTCGCCGTATCCGCCTTTTTCACTCTCTTTTTTTGTGAAAACGCCGGTTGATTCGATAACAACATCAGGTACCTGAGCCCATTTGATATTGATAGGGCTTCTTTCAGCGGTAACTGCGATTTTTATTCCATTAACAATGATCCCGGTTTCGTCACTGGTAACGGTTCCGTTAAAGTGACCCTGAGTGGAGTCATACTTTAGCAGGTGAGCCAGAGTTTTTGTATCGGTGAGGTCATTGATCCCTACAACTTCCAATTCCGGACGCTCCTGAATGATTTTAAAAACATTTCTTCCAATGCGACCGAAACCATTGATTCCAACTTTAATTTTTGTCATAATGATTTCTTGTTATTTATCTTTCACTTACGAAAATTACAAAGACAAAGGTAATAAAACACACTGTTTTTTCAAATGTCTCATGATGTTTGTTAATGTAAAAACACCATAAAAAAACCCCGGGAAAATTGAATCCCGGGGTTTTTTAGAAATATTGTAAGTGGTTATTTCACAACAAATTTCGAAGAAGCCTGTTGTGAACCTGCAGTCATTCTGATCAGGTAAGTTCCGGCACTAAATGTGGAGGCGTCAATGGCCACCTCATTGGCTCCGGCCTGCTGATTTGAAAGGTTAATCGTTTTAACGAGTTTGCCTTGCAGGTCGAAAATCTGGAAGTCAACATTTGAATTGCTCTCCATGTTGTAACGAATGGTAGCGAAATCGTTTACAGGGTTAGGAGTGATATTTACAGTAATGTCGCTGATTCCGGTGAGCTTAACTGAAGAAGTACCTCCTTTGGTTGCGAAAGTTTCGGAAGTGAATATACCGCGTCCGAAGGTTGCTGCATAAACAACTCCGTAATTTTCAATTCCGAATTCGGCATTGTTTGCAAATTGTTGCTGGCGAAGACGGAAGACGGGAACGATTTCCATACCATTCCTGTTTTCGCTTGCATATTCAGGAGTTCCTGCATAAATATTTGATGTTGAATAAACACCATATTCTGTTCCAAGGATAACTTCATTGTTATTGCGTGCGTTGAACATCACATCGTAAACAGGAGCCTGTGGCAGGTTACCCTGAATTGGAACAAAGTTCTCAGTTGAATCAGCAGCAGTGGTGGCATTTGTGCAGCGATAGATATAATTATCGTTACCATAGTTACCGGTTGCAACTAAAACATTGTTGGGGTTAGTCGGATCAATGGCAATTCTGGTGACCAACTGAGTAAACGAGCCGATTGTTGAAGTAGTTTGAACCCAGGTAGGTTTACCTGTTTGCCCATCAAAAGCTGTACCGGTATCCGTGCTCTTCCTGTCGCGTGCATTTTCGAAGTTGGAGGTTCTGAATATCAGATAAACTTTTGCAGATGCATCCCAAACCGCACTGTATATATGATTACCATCTTTTGCCATTGCAACGGCTACAACCTGGTCTTTATCAGTTTTTTCAACTCTTTCACGGTCGATAACAGAATAAACCATATCCGTATACTTCTCGGTAACGCTGAGCGGATGACGTTGCGTAATTACGCAGGCACCGGAGTTTTTCCCATAAACCAGAACGGCCTGATAAATATCCTGAATGACAACGGTATCGCCACTTGGCAGAGCCTTATCCAGGACTTTGCGCAGTGGATATTGGTTGATCATACTGCGGGCAACAACGGTTTCTCCGGCAGAATAGTCACGATCGGCAATAAACTTAACTGAATCCCAGGATTTTGTATCGTTGTAACTCTCCCATAAAGTCATCGGGCTAAGCCATGCACCACCATTACCAACGGCTCGGTATGAGTCATAGGTTGGCTGACCTTCACTGATTATCTGCCTGTGAATATTTCCACCAGGAGTGGTATAATAACGGAAGGTCGGGTCAAGTGTTGAAATCTCACAGTCTCCGCCATGACGGAAGTCAATAAATCCGGAGAAAACATCGCCACCCCAACGTGTAGCGTATTTTGGATCTGTATTTGTTGGAGTCAGGTAAAGAATACCGTTGTCCATGGTACCGCCCAGGATATCGCCGGTTGGTGAAGCAGCAACACTCAGGAATTGGGTAACATTATAATTACGGTTTAATGTTCTCCAGGTTAAACCGTTGTTGTTCGATACGGCAACACCGCCACTGGTCGTTACAAAAACCGTATTCGGATCGGTTTTACTCCAGACTACTGAATGCTGATCGCGGTGAATATAAAAACCCCTGTTTTGTAAAACATTAGTTTCGTCAACGGTAATTCCTTCCCATCCTGTTTTATAGGACCAAGAAAATAATTTTTTTCCTCCGATGATGATAAAACCCGGGTCAGCGGTAGAAACGCCCAGAGCGCATGCATAATTGCCTTCGGTTCCGAGTGGCAGAAAGGAGTTTGAACCTCCGGGGCCAATAACTGACCAGGTCACGCCGTTATCCTTAGACTGGTAAACATTATTCATCGGATAAGTGTAGGTTGTACCCGATTTAGTCAGGCTAACCGTAATACAATAGGCGTAATTGGGATCAGACGGTGCAAATGCGAACATGATACGGGAAAGGTCTTTATCCTTTATCTGGCTGTTGGCACCCGTATTGTTTGAGACTGCAACAAAAGCTTCGCCGTTGGCTGAACGATAGGCGATGTTTCCGATGCTGGTCAGAACGGTTCCGTTGGAAGCAACTTTTACATCGTAGGCGATCTCTGTGATCTCAGGAATCGGGTTGGTCCATGAAATACCACCGTCAGTTGTTACGCGGAGACCTTTTGCGGTTGCTGCATAAATTTTGGAAGCATTGGTCGGGTCAGATGCAAGAGCATAAACCAGAACAAAAGCCTCTTTTGATTCAGGGGTTGACCAGGTTGATTCAAGTCTGCCGAAAGTCAATCCGTGGTCGGTTGATTTCCAGATGCCTTGTCCGGCAATTCCGATGTGAGCTTCCTGTGTAATACCGGTAGTTGTGGCTGGCCCCTCACCGGTTCCGAAGTAGATGTCGCCGTTCGATGTCTGGCAAATGGAGGACACAGCCAGATTGTCGAAGAGTTCACCGGAAACCGAAGCGGTTTTAGTCCATGAAGTACCACCTGTGGTAGTTCTCCATAAACCGCCACTGACGCTGCCTGCAAAACAAACATCAGCATTGTCCTTGTCAATCAGGAATGCACGGGTACGGCCGCCGATATTATTCGGGCCAGCTTCGTTCCATGACATGTTCAGGGAGTTCCCGCCTTTACGGGTGAGTGCTTTAACTTGTTCATGAGCCCTGGTGATGTCTGCAACGTTAACAGTACCTGTATACTGGTTAACACGACGGGCATTAAGCCAATTCGCTGAGTTCATGGGGTCAAGATCTTTGGCAACTTTGTTGCCGTCGCTGATAAGCAGATCCGTCCCATTCCCGGCTGTTTGGCCGGAAGCGGTGTATCCAATGGATAAAACAAGAGCAAGAGCAAAGAGTAAATGTTTGTTTTTCATAATCTTAAAATTTCAATAAAAGCATAGGTCCCCCTATGACTATAGGCTCTAAAAATACAAAAAAAATGAATGTATCAAAAAATGAGGACATTTTTTAAAACCGCGCATCAATTACCTTTCCAAAACGATAACTGACGAATAGGGTCGGAAACAGCCGACGGTTATCTTCAGTGGCCAAAATCGTTAATTTCTTGAGAAAACCTTCGATCTGAATTCCTCCTTCCAGCGCATGTACCACACGATCTTCAGCGCTGTATTCAAAGCTCAGACCTACTCTGGCAAAAGCCCCGGGAACTACAGAGAGTTCATCAATACCGGTGAAGAAAGATTCCCGGTCGTAGATGTCATAAACACTCTGCATGTAATCAGGGTCAAACAGTGATTTCTCAAGATACAATTCCAGGGTTGAAGAATTGTAACCTGTTATTTTCTGGTAGTATACCGGTTTCAGGAGGGCCATTGATAATCCGCCTCCTGCAAAAAGTCGGATCGATATTCCTCCCTGATCAAATTTGCTGAACAACTCCTTTTGGTAACCAGCACCGCCTCGGATTGAAAATGCTTCATTGGCCTTTCCGAAAACATACGACCGGCCCCAACCACCTTTATATGGGCTCTGGCTTTTGATCTCTTTAGGGTGGCGGATATTGGCCAGGTCAATATCAAAATTGATCCCGCTGAATGCATCAATCCGCTTGGTATAGCGGTAATTTATGCCCCAGCCGTTTGAATTCAGACTGCCTGACCAGGAACGTTCATTCCGGTAAAAAACCTTGGTTTGCTTATCGATTTCTCCCTGTGAATAACCATCAACACTAATGGCAAAGAACATCAAGAAAGACAAGGGAAGTAATCTGTTGAGCATAAATCTCATCCTGCTTGTACAAATATAAAGTTTTATCCGGAAAGAAAAAATCAATTGTCAGTAAGTTTAACTGAATTGACAATTTTCATGCCAACCAACCGGTCAAATCTTTCCCTGATGTCACGATAATAAACAAAAATGTAATAATCATTTTCTGTTTCATAATGGTCGCCTTCAATCCCCACATAATCAGGTTTTTCATCCAATCTGTATTTGGTGGCATACGAATAGTTGTAATACCCCTGCTTAAGCGGCAGTGATATTTCATAAGCCTGATGTTCGGAATTGTAAACGCATTTATTGCCATCCGCCAGTTTCCAGTATGTTAGATTCCCCAGCAGATAAACATCGGTACCGGGGATGGAATCCGGAGTACTCAGCTTGAAATGTACCACGACATAATCAGCCTCGATATCCGAATCGAAAGCATCGTCCCATTTTACCAGATATTTCCCATTCAGATCTTCCTGAAACTCATACCTGCTGTGAGCTCTCGGAAGGTCGGGGCGCAGTATTACATGCTTCAGCGGTCTCTCCAGATAGATTTCCCGCACCCGGTCAGAATTGAATTGCAAACTCTTGGTATCGAAATGCCTGAATTCACTGCCACCATGAAAAAGGTTCTCCTCTTCATAATTATAGATCAGTTCTCCTGGTTGTACATATTTTGGTAACAGGTTTGTAATCGCATTACCCCAGTTGAGGTTCTGGCATATCGTAACCTTAAAGTCACGTGATGGATTTTCGGGTTGCAGGCGCTGGTATGTAACAGTGAAGTCAACCTCCTGATCGGTATCGATGAAATTGATATTGTCAGTACGGTGAACGTCAGTATTGATCTGGACCTGAGGATCGACCACGAAAAAACGTCGGGTAATTACCGGCTGTTCCTGGTCGAAATCCTTGTAAACATAGATGATGTAATTTCCCGGTAGCCTGACCTGAATATCGGCGTTCGGGAAGGCAAGACGATAGTGTTTGTAATTCTGTAAGGCACTTCTGGAATATCTCATACTCCTGATCTCGCTTTCAGGTAATCCCGACAGGTATTCGGTGTTATTCAGGTCCGACGATTTCCAGTCGGAGGAGCAATGAATCAGGGTATAGGTGTAATGAGTGGTTTCACCGGCAAGATCATCAAATTCCAAAACCAGGGATGAGGTATCACGCAGATTTCGTACCGGAGTTGAAAGCCTCCATCCATATCGGTAAAGTTCAACCGTTTTGATATGATCAAGATAAACCTGATCCTCCATGACGATTTTTTCAGTCAGCTGAAAACCATTTTGAATCTTCGTTGTTAAAAAGTTTGATGATGCGTGAATTTCTTCACAACTTAGAGATGAAAAGATCAGAAAAATCCAACAGAGTGTTTTTTTCATATTAGTTCCATTGACATGTCAAAGGTAATTAAAATCAAGCGAGGGTTAGACATCAGGTTAAAAGGAGCATCCGAACCAACTGTCAGCATACCTGATACTCCGGCTTTGTTTGCCGTTAAGCCAACGGATTTCAGAGGTATTGAACCCAGATTGCTCGTTAAACAGGGACAGGAAGTCCTGACCGGAACGCCCTTGTTCTGCGATAAGGTCAATCCGGATATTGTGTTGGTTTCCCCAGTTTGTGGTACCATTGAAGAGGTTGTTCGCGGAGAACGCAGAAAACTGCTGAATATTGTGGTGCGTGCTGGATCGGATCAAAGGTATGAACCGTTGGAAACGGGATCTCCCGAATCGATGGATCCGGAGAAAATCCGTAAACAAATTCTTCGGTCGGGCTTATGGCCATCGATCATCCAACGACCTTATGGCGTTGTTGCCAGGCCCGGTGATATCCCGAGGGATATTTTTATTTCGGCTTTCGATTCAGCTCCTTTGGGACCAGATTATGGATTTATCCTGCGGGAGGACGCTGAGGCTTTTGCAACAGGTATTGCTGCATTGAAAAAACTGACTTCAGGCAGGATTCATATCGGATTAGATAAACGCAGTGCTCAATCGAATTTGTTTACCGGTCATCAGGATGTGGATTATCAGGTGTTTACCGGCCCACATCCTGCCGGAAATGTGGGTATTCAATTACATCAGGTAGCGCCACTGAATAAGGGTGAGGTGGTATGGACTGTATCGCCCCAGCTGGTGGCACTCATCGGCAAAACTTTTATGCTCGGGTACCTCGATTGTAGCTGGACCTTTGCCCTGTGCGGGGCACTCATCAGAGAACCCCGTTATATCAGGGGCATCATGGGGATGTCTGTCGCTGCACTGCTTACCGGACAAATAGTTGAAGAGGAGCGGCAGCCAAGAGTAATCAGTGGTAATGTATTGACTGGTAGTAATATCGGCAAAAACGGCTATCTGGGTTATTACGATTCTCAGGTTACCGTGATTCCCGAAGGCCGGTACTACGATCTGCTGGGTTGGGCAATGCCGGGGATGAAAAAATACAGTGCTTCCAAAACTTTCCTCAGTTCATTGCTTCCATCGAAATCATGGAATATCGATACAAATATGAAAGGCGGTCAGCGGGCTTTTGTTTTGACCGGCCAGTATGAAAAGGTATTTCCGATGGACATTTATCCGGTACAACTGCTGAAAGCCATTCTGGTCGGGGATATCGACAGGATGGAGCAGCTGGGTATCTATGAAGTTGTCGAGGAAGACATGGCATTATGCGAATTTGTGTGCACCTCAAAGACGGAGGTGCAGGAAATACTTCGCAACGGGCTCGACCTGATGCGAAAAGAGATGGGTGAATAATTTTCCTGTATCATGAACCAGAGAGAATAATGAAAGCAAAAAAACTTAGGCAATTGATCAACCGGATGAAGCCTCAATTTGAGAAAGGTGGAAAACTGGAGAAATTGCATTCCACATTTGACGCCTTAGAGTCATTTCTTTTCGTGTCAGACAAGGTAACGGGGCGAGGGTCACATATCCGTGACAGTATCGATCTGAAGAGAACCATGACTATTGTTCTGCTGGCACTTATGCCGGCCTTGGTTTTTGGAATGATGAACACCGGCTATCAGCATTTTCTCTCGTTAGGAACGAATGTTTCATTTATCTCCTGGCAAACCTTCGGATTTGGGTTTGTGAAGGTTTTTCCGATCATCGTGGTTTCTTATGTTACAGGCCTGACAATCGAGTTTATTACGGCTCAGATCAGGGGCCACGAAGTAAATGAGGGTTTTCTGGTGACCGGGATGCTTATTCCGCTTATCATGCCGGTTGATGTTCCCTTGTGGATGGTTGCCCTGGCTACTGCATTTGCGGTAGTTTTCGGCAAAGAGGTTTTTGGCGGTACCGGAATGAATGTGTTTAATCCGGCCTTGCTGGCCAGGGTATTTCTGTTTTTTGCTTATCCTGCCTATATGACCGGCGATCGTATCTGGATAGCCGGGCTGACTAGCGGCGAGGGTGTGATTGATGGTTTTACCGGAGCTACTCCTCTTGCAGATGCTGCTGCCGGGCATATCGATAAAATTCCCGGTTTCATGGATCTTTTTATCGGGGTCATACCCGGTTCTATCGGTGAAACGTCGGCACTGGCCATTCTGATTGGTGCCATTATTTTGGTGGTTACCGGAATCGGATCCTGGAAAATCATGTTATCTGTGGTCGCAGGCGGACTGTTTATGGGAGGAGTGCTGAATCTTTGGGGAGCTAATACTTATATGCAGATGCCGTTCTATAATCATCTGGTTTTAGGTGGCTTTGCATTTGGTGCTGTTTTTATGGCTACCGATCCGGTTACCGGTGCACAAACCGAAACCGGCAAGTGGATTTACGGCTTTCTGATCGGACTGATGGCCATTCTGATAAGGGTTGTTAACCCTGCATACCCTGAAGGGGTGATGTTGGCGATATTACTGATGAATGTATTTGCTCCGCTGATCGACCATCTGGTTGTTCAATCAAATATAAACCGTCGCCTGAAACGGATGGTGAAGAGTGCGAATTCTGAAAAATAAACCGACATGAATAAGAGTAATACTTACATTTTCATTTACTCCACGGTGCTGGTTGTTGTGGTTGCTGCCTTACTCGCTCTCGCGGCTACTGTTTTAAAACCTTTTCAGCAAAAGAACCTGGAGACTGCTAAAAAACTGGAGATCCTGCATGCAGTGGATAAAGGATGGGATGCCGGTTCGGCCGACAATAAAAACCTTTACGTGGATGCTCAATACAATCAATACATTACACGGGCCTTTGTATTTGATCCGGCCGGAGATACATTACCAGGACGCCTGGCTTTTGAGATCGATGTTTCGCTTGAGATGAAGAAGGACTCAACTGATCGGGTTTACCCGGTTTTCCTGTGTACCCGTGATGATGGTGCACTGAATTATATTTTCCCGGTACAGGGAAAAGGTCTGTGGGGTCCGATCTGGGGATATGTAGCGCTTGGCGAAGATCTGAATACCATTACCGGGGCCTTCTTCGATCATCAGGGGGAGACACCCGGACTGGGGGCGGAGATTAACACCCGCTGGTTTCAGAAACAGTTTGTGAATAAAAAATTGTTTGATGAAGCAGGATCGTTCATCTCTGTAAAAGTGTTGAAAAACAATGAACCCAAACTGCCCGATCATTCAGTGGATGCCATTTCAGGCGGAACCATTACCAGCAAGGGTGTTGAATCCACCATTGCTGTGAGCATGAAAAACTATCTTCCTTTTATCAAAAAGAATAAACAATAGTATATGAGCCAGTTATTTTCATCGCGAAATTTGAAACTCCTCACAAATCCACTGAATTTGGAGAATCCGATCACCGTCCAGGTGCTGGGGATCTGTTCAGCGCTTGCCGTTACCGTCAAGATGAAGCCAGCCTTTGTCATGGCCCTGTCGGTGATTGTGGTCACCGCCTTTTCCAATCTCATTATTTCAGCATTGCGCAAAAGCATCCCGGCAAGGATCAGGATCATTGTTCAGCTGGTGGTGGTGGCAGCCCTGGTAATCATGGTTGATCAGCTGCTCAAGGCATTTGTTTACGATGTTAGCAAACAGCTGTCAGTGTTTGTCGGACTGATTATTACGAACTGTATCCTGATGGGACGGCTGGAGGCATTTGCCATGGCCAACAAACCCTGGGACTCATTTGTTGACGGCATCGGGAATGGTATGGGGTACGGAGCAATACTGATCGTAGTTTCTTTCCTTCGTGAACTGCTTGGATCGGGGACCGTGTGGGACTATCCGGTGATGGAAAAACTGGGAGCCTTTTCGGCAGGATATGTGAATAACGGTGCCATGATTATGCCCCCGATGGCAATGATCCTGATTGGCGTGATCATCTGGATTCAGAGAAGCCGTAATAAAAATCTGATTGAATCGAAATAATACCGGGAGATATGGAAAATCACATCAACCTCTTTGTCGATACCGTTTTTGTTCACAACATGATCTTTGCCTATTTTTTAGGCATGTGTTCATTCCTGGCTGTGTCAAAGACAGTTAAAACCGCTGTAGGATTGGGTGCTGCGGTGGTATTTGTTATGGTGATCACCATTCCGGTGAACTATCTGCTCGAGAAATACCTGCTGAAGGAGGGGTCGCTTACCTGGCTTAGTCCCGGACTGGCAGACGTTGACCTGAGCTTTCTGAGCTTCATTATTTTCATTGCTGTTATTGCTGCTATTGTTCAATTGGTTGAAATGGTAGTGGAACGGTTTTCGCCATCACTCTATAATGCTTTGGGCATTTTCCTTCCGCTGATTGCAGTAAACTGTGCCGTGCTTGGAGGGGCGTTGTTTATGCAGCAGCGTGAATTTGCCAATGTTTGGGAAACGGTAACCTTTTCATTCGGATCGGGGATCGGGTGGGCAATTGCCATAATCAGTCTGGCTGCAATCCGCGAAAAGATCAGATACTCCAATGTTCCGGCGCCCTTGCGGGGACTGGGCATTACCTTCATCCTGGTCGGACTGATGGCGTTCGCATTCATGGGTTTTATGGGCTTCAAATTATAAACCGATAAACAACATACTATGATATTGTTGATAGCACTCTCCGGTACCGTTTTTCTGATATCCGTCAGCATCATGGTTTTTTTGATCATCATGATCGTGATGGTTGCCGCACTGCTGTACGCCAAAAAGAAACTGACACCGGGAGGATTGGTAAACATCGATATAAACAACGGAGAAAAAGTGTTGGAAATTGAGCCGGGATCCAACATACTCTCCTCCCTGTCGAATAACAGTGTATACCTTCCGTCGGCATGCGGAGGGGGAGGAACTTGCGGAATGTGCAGGTGCCAGGTGATCGAAGGAGGTGGGGAGATCTTACCCACCGAAGTTGGCTTTTTTTCAAGAAAGGAACAGCAGCACAACTGGCGGCTTGGGTGTCAGGTGAAAGTCCGCAATGATATTAAAATCAGAATTCCTGAAGCTGTATTGGGTATCCGAAAATGGGAATGTGAAGTTGTTTCCAATCATAATGTATCTACTTTCATCCGAGAGTTTAAGGTTAAACTTCCTGAAGGTGAGCGTCTTGCATTCTTGCCGGGAAGCTATATCCAGATTGATGTACCGGAAATTTCAGTGGATTTCAGTGATTTCAGCATCGGTGACGAATACCGGGCTGAATGGGATAAGCTCAGGATGTGGGATCTGAAGATGAAAAACACAGAACCAACTTACCGGGCATATAGTATGGCCAACCACCCGGCAGAAGGAAATATGATCATGCTCAACATCCGGATTGCCACTCCACCCTGGGATCCGGCCACACGAGGTTTTGCCCGGGTAAATCCCGGCGTATGCTCTTCCTATATTTATTCGCTGAAGCCCGGTGACAAAGTGATGATTTCAGGCCCTTATGGTGAGTTCCATATCAAACCGACCCAAAGAGAAATGGTATATATTGGAGGTGGAGCCGGTATGGCGCCCCTGAGATCCCATATTTTCCATCTGTTCAATACTGAGAAAACTGGCAGAAAGGTGAGCTATTGGTATGGTGCGCGATCGAAACAGGAGATCTTTTATGAAGATGAGTTCCGTCAGATCGAGAAGAATTTTCCAAATTTCACCTTTAACCTGGCACTGTCTGAGCCCAAACCTGACGACCACTGGACGGGATACACCGGCTTCATACACCAGGTGTTGTTTGATCAGTATCTGAGTAAGATTGATGAACCGGAAGAGATCGAGTATTATTTGTGCGGCCCGCCGGCTATGAATGCAGCAGTTTTAAAATTGCTGGCTAATCTCGGGGTGCCTGACGAGATGATTGCATTTGATGATTTTGGGGGGTAACTTTGAGGCATGCAAAAAACCGTACTTACCCTGGCTATCGCACTGGCGGCACTGACTGCCTGTACCACCAAGCGGATTTATTACTTTCAGGAAGGTCCAGTATACGGATCAACCTATCATGTTTCATACGAGTACAAAAAGTCGAAATCTCTTGAAAAAGAGATTGATGGCATTCTCGAACGGATTAATGTTTCGATGTCGACCTATGATCCGACCTCCGTTCTGTCGAGAATAAATAATAACGATTCGACTGCCCGGGTTGACCGCGACCTCCGGAGGGTTATTGAAGTAGGCCATGAGGTCTCAGAACGCTCGGGCGGCGCATTCGATATGACTGTTGCCCCTTTGGTAAATGCCTGGGGCTTTGGTTTTACGGCGCGTGAAAAAGTAACAAAGGAGATGATTGACAGTTTGTTGCAGTTTACCGGCTATCGGAAAATCAGGATTGAGGGAGATCGGTTGATTAAAGAGGACCCGAGAATCATGATCGATCCCAATGCAATCACACCTGGTTATGTATCGGATGTTATTGCCTTGTTTTTTGATTCATTGGGGATTAAGAATTATCTGGTGGAGATTGGTGGCGAGCTGAGATGTTTGGGTAAAAACAAAGAGGGGGCGTCATGGCGCGTTGGGGTTGATAAACCATTGGAGAATGCGCTGACCCGGGAGATTCAGCAGGTTTTTCATTTAAGCCATACTGCAGTGGCCACTTCGGGTAATTACCGGCATTTCTATGAAGAAAATGGAGTGAAATATGCCCATACCATTAATCCGAAAACGGGTTACCCGGCAATGAGTAATCTGTTATCAGCCACCATATTTACTGATGAATGTATCTATGCGGATGCTTATGCTACGGTGTGTATGGTACTCGGGTATGAGAAAGCCAGAGAGTTTTGCTCCGGGATTCCGGGCGTACAGGCTTATTTTATCTACAGTGATTCGGATGGCTCGGTGAAAACCTGGCAAACCCCTGGTGTTCAGGCTATGATACAGGATTAGAGGTGCCCGCATGAGCAGCCGTGACCACACCCGCTCATCGGTTCATTCTGTTTGACACAGGTAATTCCGAGATCTTTCATGTGCTTGTTGTGACCAACCTCCGTTTCAGGAAATTTTCCGTTCCGGCGGAACAGAATACTGATCCCGAGCCCTGCAAAAGCCAGAGCTACCAGGATGATCGTTATCAGGAATAATGTTAAAAGCATAGCCGTATTATTGTTCAAAAGTAAGAAAATCCGTTAATTTGATGAGTTGTCACAGTTCTGCTTCCATGAATGAGAATCTCGATTTTTTTAAAATTCAACACAATGACCTTCTGCCGCAGAGAGGAAGGGTTCTCATTGCTGAACCTTTTTTACAGGATTCCTATTTCAAACGTTCCGTGGTACTCATTACCGAACATGATAACAAGGGAACCGTGGGTTTTGTTTTGAATAACCCGATCGAATTCAGAATTGATGAGATGCTGAAAGGATTTCCGCCTGTGAATTCTATTGTGTCAGTCGGGGGACCGGTTCATACGGATACCATCCATTATATACATACACTCGGGCATGTGATACCGGAATGCGAGGAGATACTGGATCAGGTTTACTGGGGTGGCAATATCGAAGCCATTAAATCCGGAATTGAGGACGGATGGATCAAGGATTACCAGATTCGTTTCTTTGTGGGTTACTCAAGCTGGCATCCCGGCCAGCTCGAAAAGGAGATCAGTGAAAACTCCTGGCTGGTGACCGGTATTGATACGCTTGATGTGATGCATGGGTCTGATATTCAGCTTTGGAGAAGTATTTTAAAAAAAGAGGATATGCGTTACCAGATGTGGACCCGCTATCCCGAAGATCCGGTCTGGAACTGATCGGTCGTTCTGATCAGTTCAGTCAGGTTGTCATGTATTGATATGGAAGCCGTCCGGTAATATCTTTTTTTCTCGTACCCAAGAACCCATCGAATCCCGTTCGTGTCATCCGTCAGAAAAACTTCGTCTGCATTCACCAGGTCCTTAGGCCGGATCTGATCACTCACAACGAGCTTGCATCCGCTTGCCGGAATGAGGTCCCTGACGATGCCCGTTATGATCCGGGGAAAACAGTTATTCGACGGGGCAGGAGTGACGATTTCCTCTTTATACCTTAAAAAGATATTGCTCCCGTCAGTTTCAGATAAAAAACCTTTTTGATCGGTCAGGATGATTTCGTCCCATCCGTTAAAGACGGTTTCCTGACGGATCATGAGGTTCCGCAGCGGACTGCGTACCATCGAACTGTAAAATGGATTTCCGGTATTGTGATATTTTTCTGATACTCCAATAGATAATCCCTTGTCGTTCAGAGGGAAATAATCATATCCGATTTCTTCGGTCAGCGCGATATATCTGAATCCCGGACTGCAATCCAGTTCGCCTGAAGGGAAAACAGGGGTTATCAGCAGATGAATCCAGCTACCTTTAAATAACCGGTTCCGGTTAAGCAGCTTTTCAAATTGCTTCCTCAATTCCGGAAACTTAAATTCATCCGGAAGGTGCCAGCCGACAGATTCAAATCTCCATTCGAGCAGTTCAAGCCAGGGTGCAAGAAAAGGAATACGGTTGCCCGACGCAAAAAGACTTTGCCGGATGCAGCGCCCGGAAATTTCAAACCACTCCTCCGCGCTTAAGTTTACGGATTCCCGGGGAACAACTGCCTGATTATATAGAATGTATTTGTTTTTCAAAGTGTTATCCGCGTGTAAGCTGACGGATGAAGAAGGGCAGCAAATCGGGATCCATCAGAATGGGCAGAAGTAACCCGAATATGGCCCCGAAAAAGTGAGTGTCATGAGCGATGTTATCCTGGCTTCGTTTACTCATCATCCAGGAATAAATCAGATACAAAAATCCGAAAATAAATCCGGGCATCGGGATCATGCCGAAGAAAAAGATTTTGTTCCAGGGGTCAAAAAGGATCGTGGCAAAGACCACTGCAGACACTGCACCCGAAGCGCCTATTGCATTGTAGAGGTAATCGTTCCGGTGTTTGACCAGCGCATAGAGCGGTGATACCAGTATGGCGCCAAAATAGAGTATGAGAAAATAGGGAATCCAGTTATTGCCGAAACATCCCTGAAAATACTTCTCCAGTACTGTTCCGAAACTGAAAAGAACCAGCATGTTGATGATCAGGTGCGTCCAGTTGGCGTGCAGAAAAGCGTGCAGAAGCAATCTTGAATACTGATGGCGTTTCAGTATCTGATAGGGATTGAACTGATATTTGTAAATCAGGCTATGCTGAGAAAAAGCGACAATGGAAAAGATTGATGTGATCAGTATCAGGATGATGGTCATAGCCGGAATTAATGTAGAATTTTAAAAATCAATTCTTTGAGCAATTCTCCCTCATCGGTTGAGATGTCCCCGAAACCTTTTGATTTCAGGTCGTACTCTCGCAGAAGCGATATGATCTGTATAACTTTTTTACGGGGATAGTGCAAACTGCCCTGCTGGTAATCGCCAACAAAATAGGAGTTGATGCCCAGTGCGGCACTTACATTCCGGGGACTTTTATCGTCCATGAAATGATAAGCGAGAAGCTTGCCGAAATAGTAAAATAATGAAGAAATGGTAATCGAGATATGATTGTTTTTCTGATTGTCACCCAGATAATTGATTATCCTGTTGGCTTTTAGAACATTCTTGCGCGACAGGGCCTTGACCAGTTCGAAGCTGTTGAAATCCTTGCTGACGCCACTGTTTTCCTCGATATGTTCAGGGGTGATTTTTGTTTGACCCGCCGGGAGTGTGATCAGCAGTTTATCGATTTCGCCGGCAATTCTCGAAAGGTCGTTGCCCAGATATTCCGTAAGGATCATCGCTGCACCGGGTTCAATATGATATCCCTGGCGCTTCAGATAGGACTCGATCCATCTGGGCACCTGGTCCTCATACATTTTTTTTGTTGCCAGCACAACGCCGCTTGTTTCGATCGATTTGTAAAGTTTCTTTCGCTTATCGAGTGAATCATATTTATAGCATAGTACGAGGATGGTTGACATCAGCGGTTTTGCAGCATAGTACTGAAGATTGTCAAGTTTCTGAACCATCTGGGCCTCTTTCACGATGATGACATTAAACTCGGCTCCCATGGGAAACCGACGGGCAGCATTGTCGATCTGAGCTCCTTCCAGATCTTTTCCGTATAAAATACTGAGGTTGAATGCTTTTTGAGTTTCATCCAGTACGGTGTTTTGTAAAAGATCGGATATCTGATCGATGAAATAGGGCTCTTCACCCATCAGAAGATAAATCGGATAAAATTTACGGTTCTGGATATCGGTTATGATTTGCTCAAAGGTCATAGAAGGAGAGTTGTTAGAACTGTAGATGTTTGACGGAACGGCCCTGCCCGATAAGCTCATGCATGGCCAGAATGCCTATATTCAGGTGGTCGGCTACATATTTCAGTGTGACTTCGCGATCGCTGTCGGCAGTTTTTATACCTGACGAAATCATAGGCTGATCGGATACCAGTAAAAGAGCACCGCAGGGGATTTCGTTATCAAAACCGACGATAAAAATCGTTGCCGTTTCCATGTCGATTGCCATGGAGCGTGTTTTAACCAAAAATTTTTTAAACCGTTCGTCATATTCCCACACCCTTTTGTTGGTGGTATAAACCGTTCCGGTATAGTAGTCGCGGCCATAATCCCTGATTGCCGTTGAAACTGCCCGCTGGAGCATGAAAGCGGGGAGTGCCGGGACCTCTGGCGGGAGATAGTCGTTTGACGTTCCCTCACTCCTGATCGCGGCGATTGGCAAAATAAGATCACCAACCTTGTTTTTCTTCTTCAATCCGCCGCATTTACCCAGAAACAGGCAGGCTACGGGATGTATCGCGCTTAGCAGATCCATAATGGTGGCTGCATTGGCGGAGCCCATCCCGAAATTGATGATGGTTATTCCGGCAGCACAGGCATTGGGCATATTAACATCACGGATCACTTCCACCTGGTTCATCTGGGCGAACGTTTCAACGTATTGATTGAAGTTCGTCAGAATAATATATCTGGTAAAATCCTTCAGTTCGCGCCCGGTATATCGGGGTAACCAGTTTTCAACAATTTCCTGTTTGGTTTTCATGAGATGAATTTGCCAGTCATCAGTATCTTTACGCCGAATGTCAATTTACATGCAGCCGTTAAATTTACCAACTTATTCCTTCAATATAAAATCCGATGCCGGGCGGGAGTGGATTTTCGATGTTTTTCGCCGTGGATGGTACCAGCTGACGCCTGAAGAGTGGGTCCGCCAGAATTTTGCGCGGTATTTATGCGATGTGCTTGGCTATCCGGAGAGCTTGCTCCTGCTGGAGCAGAAAATCACTCATAACAAGCTGACCCGCAGGTGCGATATCGTGGCATACGACCGGATGGGGCATCCTGTTTTACTGGTGGAATGCAAGGCTCCGGAGATCGTCCTGAATCAGAAAACCTTTGATCAGATTGCCCGGTATAATATGGTTCTCGGGGTAAATACCCTACTGGTTACCAACGGCAAAAGCCATTTTGGCATCCGGATAGATCCGGTTGCCCGATCCTATTCGTTTTTATTGGAAATACCCTCTTTCAAATCCCTGACCAGCCATTCATCCGAAGTAATCTGAAGAAACCATTCGTCGGTCCATCCTGAAGAGCTTCGGTTCCATTTCTCTTTGTTCCCGGTAATGCGGAAACCGGCCGATTTAAAAAGATTCAGACTGACAGGGTTGGATTCGTCAATGGAGCAGTATACCTGGTTCAGAAGCAAAATCGTAAACGCATATCCCAGGGTGGTTTTTATCGCATCTTTGGCAAAACCCTTACCTCGGTCAGATGTTTCTCCGATCAGAATTCCAAGCCCGGCCCGCTGGTGAAAGGGATCAAAATCGAACAGGTCGATGAGCCCTACAGGCTTTTCAGATCCGATCACCTCAATAACCATCCGCAATTGTCTGGCCTGAAAAATATCCAGATGGGCCTGTTCAAGATATTGATGAAGCACCTGTCTTGAAAATGGAGCAAGGGTATTGCTCACCTTCCAGATTTTCTGATCGTTCTCCCATTTGTAGAGGAGGTCTTCGTCGCCGGGCTCTATGGCTCTGAGTTGCACTATTTTCCCTTTCAGCGGTTCCATGATCATTACAGTTTTTTCATAGCTTTCACTGTCTTCACCATCGGTTTGGCGAATCCTTTCTTTTTGAGTGCGGGGAGTTTGCGGTTGGCCTCATCCTTTGAATCAAACGATCCGAAACAATATCTGTGGTACCCGTCTTTTCCCGTGAAATCAAAAACCGGTTCAAGCCCCTTCAGTGATTTTGGTCCGAGTGGCGTTTTGGAGGCTGCTATCTGAATGGTCCATTGCTTGTCGTCGGGCAGTGTAGCCACTGTTACCGGAAGAGTAACGGCCTTTTCGGTACCCACGCGGATCTCAAGTCTGATATATGTTTCAGAAGAATTTGGCTGGCTTCCGGTCAGAATGCGCGACAATTCCACTCCACTGTTCACAAAAACAGAGGCGATCCGGTTGATTCTGGCAATATCGGATGAGTCACCTTTCGCATCGAGCCATACCGCCATATCCGGATGTTTTTTCAGCAAAACGGTCAACTGATCGAGCAGGTCCCGGCTCTTTTCTCCCATTACAGTATCTGTCGTGGGGTAGTATAAAGCGAAATCTTTCCGGAGATCCCCCGGCAGCGAAATATTCTGCTCCAGCTTGGTTTCGGGAAAACCGGCCGGTATCGTGTCCAGTACGTAATACGGAAAGAAGCCGCTCTTTTCAATGATCAACCCATAAGGACTCCCTTTTTTCACCGAGAACAAATACCAGCTGTTCCGGTCGGTGATCAGGCTGTCGGAAACTTCGTAAGTCTGAGGATCGATCAAACTGACCCTGACACCCGGCAACAGTTCGGTGTTGCGGACGGTAATGGTTCCGTAAACCAGACAGTTGTCGGGTACGGGCCTGATCAGGTTGATCTGATCCCTGAAATCCTGGCTCCATCCACCGGGCGCCGATGCACAAAGCATCAGTGCAAGAAGAATCACCGGTCTGGCCCGTCTGACAATATGCCTGAAATCTTTGAAAAGGATCCGGATATCTTTCATGAGCTTATAATCTCGTGCATAATGAAGATTGATATTGAGCCAGTCGTGGCTGTCATATTCTTTAGTCTGACTGCCGTTTTCGGGATTAAGTACCCCTTTTTTCAGCGGTGGTAAATTATATCCCGGATGGATGCCGGCTTTGGCATAACCCACCCAGCTACGGGATCCGATCAGAACCTGCAGGCTGTTCAGAAGCATCACCCAGGGGCGTGGCAGAAAAAACCAGATTGAAACCGGAAAGAAAATCAGTAAAACCAATGACACGACCACGTCGAAAACCCTCTTCATCCGGCGGTTGTTTGGCTCTCCCACTGAATTAATCGGAATCACATAAAGATCGCCGGCCGTGTTTGCCGAGTTGCTGCCGATAATGGATTCGGCTTCTTCAGGGGCAATCTTGTATTCGGTTTCCAATGAGCTCAGGGCCAGCATGTATTTAATGATTTCATTGGTGCTTACATCTTTCGCACAAAAAATAACCTCATCGATATGATTGATCCGGATGATGTCGCTGATCTGATTGACAGTGCCCAGATATTTGCCATTTTCGGCGGTGTTGGGGTCGGGGGAAACAAAACCATATACGTCGACCGGCTGACTGGTTTGGTCAATCAGGTTGCTGATTCGTTCGGCTTCCTCCGGTTTGCCGACAATAACCAGTTTCTTCCGGGTTCCGATATCCAGCCGGTATCCCGAAACATGCGCAAGATGTAGCAGGAAACGGCTCATTAGAATTTCAAACAGCGTCCAGACTGAGCCCAGCAGGATTAAGGCTCTTGAAAAACGGTATGCTTCAGGGAGCAGCGAGTATACTACCAGGATAATCGCAGTGCCGTATAATGTGCCGCGGAATATCTTTCCAGGTTTGACTGGCCGGTCGTAACCTCCAGAAAAATAAATAGATACCAGCCAGATGAATATGTATGCCGGAACAAAGAAGAGTAAAAATATTTGAGGATGATGTCCGCCATCGGGAAATTTTACCGCTTCCCAGGTTGGGTTGATCAGCAGGAAACCGGCGTAGGATAAAGCAGCATCGACCACCGGTAGCCAGAAACGTTCGATGATGCGCCTGACCATCGAGATGGCTGCGCGGAAGTAAACCGAAAGACGGATAAAGAAAGAGAACCACCGGGCATTGCTCTTTGAAAAATGTTTGACTGCGAAAATGATCATGGCCTGATAAAACATCCTGACATAATTCATACTCGCTTTCTTGGTGCTTTCCCCTTTATAATGAATGATCGTGGTTTCGGGGAAATAATAGTTTTTAAAACCGGCCAGAACGATGCGGTACGATAGGTCGATATCTTCCCCGTACATGAAAAATGACTCATCGAAATAGCCGATTTTGTCGAGAACGGATTTCCGGATAAACATAAAGGCACCCGGTAAGATATCTACCGGATTGATTTCATCCTGAGGAAGATAGCCTAAGTGGTACTGCCCGAATCGGCGTGAGCGCGGAAACAGGGCCGATAATCCGAAAACCTTGTAAAAGGAGACCCAAGGGGTAGGGAGCGCCCTTTTGGATTCGGGTAGGAATGTTCCTTTGCCGTCTATCATTCTTACGCCCAGGGCTCCGGCATCGGGATGACTATCCATGAATTCCAGCGTTTTCTGAAAGGTCGACTCTTCGACTACCGTATCGGGATTCAGGATCAGCTGATACTCGCCGGCGGCAATCCTCATCGCCTGGTTGTTGGCTTTCGAGAACCCGGTGTTTTCGGTATTTTCAATCAGAATGACCTCCGGGAACTGATCCCTGACCATCACACAGGAACCATCGGCTGAATTATTGTCAACCACAAAAACCTCCATCGGGATGTCCTTGCCGGCACGGTATACCGACTTGAGGCATTGCTCAAGGAAGAACCTGACGTTGTAACTGACAATGATAACCGATATCCGGATGGGTTTCATGGGCTGTCGATAGTTTCTTAAGGTTTACGGATCGATTCTTCAAAAGGTGTCCGGTTCAGCAGCGACCGGCCGAGGGTAATCTCATCCGTGAATTCGAGTTCGTCACCTATGGCCACGCCACGAGCCAAGGTAGTTATTTTTATATTGTATGCCGAAAGTTTGCGGTAAATGAAAAAGTTGGTGGCATCCCCTTCCATCGTGGCGCTGAGCGCCAGTATGACCTCCCTGACTTCTCCCGATGCCACACGCTCGGCTAATGAACCGGCTGTTATATTGGCCGGCCCGATACCATCCATCGGCGACAGGATACCTCCCAGTACATGGTAAACTCCGCTGTACTGCTGCGTTGATTCGATGGCCATCACGTCACGGATGTTCTCAACCACGCAGATCAGCGACCGGTCCCTGGCGGGATTTGAACAGACCTGACAGATTTCCTGATCAGAAATATTATGGCAAATCCTGCAATGATGAATCTCTTTTCTCAGTTGTAGTAAACTGGATGCGAGCGATTCTGATTCCGACACATCCTGTCTCAAAAGGTGCAGTACCAGCCGCAACGCCGTTTTCCGGCCGATGCCGGGCAGCCTGGCGAATTCATTGACAGCCTTTTCGAGCAATCTCGATGTGTATTTTGATGAATCCATGATCCTTGTTTAATGCTCAAAAGTAACATCGTTACCATCGATTCGCAATTTTTTAACTTTATTTGCGCCATCTACTGCAAAACAATGAACCCTATCTGGATCGTAATCATTCTCGTCAGTTATTTCGGATTACTCTTGTTTATTTCGAAGTTAACCAGCAAGGGTGCCAATAATGAGAGCTTTTTCATCGGCAACCGCAAATCTCCCTGGTACATTGTAGCCATCGGAATGATCGGCGCCTCCATCTCGGGGGTCACCTTCATTTCCGTGCCCGGATGGGTCGTCACCAGTCAGTTTGCCTATATGCAGATGGTGTTTGGTTATCTTGCAGGTTATCAGGTGATTATATGGCTATTGTTGCCCCTTTATTATAAACTGAAACTCACCTCGATATACGGATATCTGGATCAGCGTTTTGGCTATTGGACTTATAAATCCGGGGCTTCGTTCTTTCTGCTGTCCCGAACGATAGGATCTGCGGCCCGCCTGTTTCTGGCCTGTGCAGTGCTGCAGCTGGCCTTTTTTGATGCGATGCATATCCCTTTTACCTTTAATGTGTTGATTATCATGGGCCTGATCTGGTTATACACGCACAAGGGCGGGATCAGAACCATTATCTGGACCGATTCGGTTTTAGCCCTGATATTTCTTACGGCACTGGTTCTGACCATTTTCTTTGTGATGAAGGATCTCGACCTGGGATGGGCGTCGCTGACCGCTCAGATCCGCGAAACAGGTATCGGAAAGGTGTTCTTCTGGGATGACTTTGGCGGTGACCGCAGGCATTTTATCAAGTATTTTATCGGCGGTATGTTTATCACCATTACCATGACCGGATTGGATCAGGATCTGATGCAGAAGAATCTGAGCTGTAAAACGCTGAAAGATTCGCAGAAAAATATGACCTGGTTCAGCCTTTCCCTGATTCCGATCAACTTGCTGTTCCTGACACTTGGCGCTCTGCTGATCATTTTTGCCCGGACCCGGAATATCGAAATTCCAACCGCTACAGATAACCTGTTCCCGATGATCGCCACCGGCAATTTTTTAACACCCGTAGTGGGGATTCTTTTTATTGTCGGCCTTGTCGGAGCGGCATTCTCGAGTTCCGATTCCGCATTGACAGCCCTGACCACCTCGGTGACGATCGATATCCTGGATATGGAGAAAGCTCCGGAGGAAGTTACCCGCAAGGTGAGAAACCGCGTTCACGTAATTCTGACATTTGCTTTTCTGTTGATCATCCTGCTGTTTCAGGCACTGAATAACCGGAGTGTTATTGACTCCATATTTACGATTGCCGGATATACCTATGGGCCCTTACTCGGGCTCTATGCGTTCGGGATGTTCACCAAATACCGGATAAAAGACCGGCTGGTCCCGTTTGTCGTAGTATTGGCTCCGGTACTGACCTACCTTTTGCAGCACTTCTCGCAGCAATGGATGAACTATGTGTTCAGTTTTGAACTGCTCCTGATCAACGGTTTGCTTACCTTTATTTTCCTGTGGTTTATTCGTCGGCGTTCTTAGACATGCTGTAAATTTCGCTGACAATTTCATCGTATTTCAGATACAGCACTTTCCGTTTTAATTTCAGCGTTGGCGACAGCTCCCCGGTTGCAGAGCTCCATTCATCCTCAACCAGCCGGAATCGTTTGATCTGCTCATGCGGAGCCAGCACCTTATTCAGGGCATTGATTTCCTGCTGAAAGCGACTGATAATTTGTGGCTTGGTGATCAGTTCCTTATTATCGCGGTAATGAATCCCTTTCTTGGCGCAGTAATCATGAAGGAAGCGGAAGTTGGGTGATATTATGGCAGAGGTGAACTTCTGATTCTCTCCGATAACCATCACATTATCAATAAAAAATGATCCTTTGGCCTTATTTTCAATGGATTGTGGTGTGATGTATTTTCCGCCTGAGTTTTTAAATATCTCTTTTTTCCGATCTGTAATTTTCAGGAAATCTCCGTGTACAATTTCACCGATATCACCGGTATGAAACCAACCGTCTTCATCAATGACCTCGCGGGTCAATTCTTCATTTTTATAGTAGCCCAGCATCACCGATGGGCCT
>Ga0209373_10000597_pt1 | contig 55016 bp, 55 predicted proteins | sample Higcelweek5metaG_FD_187173 | JGI IMG/M metagenome (GOLD analysis project Ga0209373, IMG submission 187173) | Freshwater pond sediment microbial communities from the University of Edinburgh, under environmental carbon perturbations - High... | ecosystem: Environmental > Aquatic > Freshwater >... | reverse complement strand
CTTCAATAGCTCAAAAATTCTGCAAATCATCGTTTCAATATCTGCTTCCTCTTGCACATTCCTTATTAGAATAATAAATTCATCTCCTCCAACTCTCCCGATGGAATCTGACTTTCTAAGACACTCACTGATTTTTTCTGTAAGAAATTTAAGAACCTCGTCTCCTGCTGTATGTCCAAAATTATCATTTACAGATTTGAATTTATCAATATCCAACATCAACACTGCAAGCTTTTCCGCATATCTCTCATGATTGATAATAGCCTCTGCTATTTTATCGAGTATATTTAATCTAGATGCAACACCCGTAAGAGAATCCACATTTGCCATTTTAAAATGAAACTCAGACTTTTTTTCTGCCATTTCAACGGTCTGCTGAAGTAAAACTGTTTTAGAGGAAGAAGAAATACCCGTAAATACTATCACATACCCCAAAATAATAAATACAATGAACAGTAGCAAATCATACAATGTAGAAAAGTTTCTAAGACTAATATCTACTTTTGTCACATTGTTTATTAACAGCAAAAATGCAATAATCATGTATATATACATTAAAATAATCGTACTATCCTGAACAAGTAATAGTATTCTCTTATAATTCTCACGAAACCAGGGCCTAGCCAGAAGCCAAAGTAATATTACCTGAAATAGAAAATGAAAGCCAAATGTGAGATAGGTTATACTTCCAGCGTCCACAAATAATTTAGCAAGTAAGATAGAGATACTATAAATGATAGCTGAAATTACCCATGTGCTAAACATAACAAAGAGCTTTTTAGAAAGTGTTTCTTGAAAAACCAAATGTATATATGCAATATAGAAAAACATAATAATACAAAATATATATTTTAAAATCCCCATATCAGATATAAACTGCGCAGTAACATAAAGCGCGGCTATAACAATGACTGAGTTTAATATAAATACAATCATGCAATAGGTAATCGATTTTTTTCGTGTAAGCATTGTGTGATTCAGTAACGTATTCAAAAGTGCAATAACTAATGCCATCATTAAAGTCATAGGCAGTACCTCTTTTAGATTATTTTCTAGCCTCTCCAAATATTGTTCCCATCAAATCAGTAAGAAACTTCGTCCTGCAAAAAAGTTCCTTTTCTTAAATCATCGAATGCTTCTTTTAATTCTTCTTCTGTATTCATGACGATAGGACCGCCCCAAGCTACTGGCTCATCCAAGCGTTCTGAGCTTATAAATAAAACTTGCGCATTTTTTTCTGTTGCCTTTATTTCTACAAAATCACCATGGGTGAGCTTTACTGCCGTCTTTTCTTTTATCAGCACATCTCCGATATATATTTCTCCCAAGAGGGTAAACACCATGACAGAACGCTCACTCACTGTGTGCAAAATAATAGATGCATTCGGATTGAGGTGTAAATCGTAATAATCCAGTGGAAGATGTTTGCTTATATACCCTTTTTTCCCTTGAAATTCACCTGCAAGTAATCTTAACTTTCCGTTTTCTATGTCAATTTCTTCAATTTCAGAATTCTTGATACTGCGATAAGCTGGAGGAACCATTTTATCTTTTGCTGAGAGATTGAGCCAAAGCTGTACACCAAGCAATCTTTCGGATGCAGGTAGCTTTTCTTCATGCAAAATACCTGACCCAGCTGTCATCCATTGTACCTCTCCTTCACCTATTGTATCTTCATTGCCTAAGCTGTCCTTATGAGTCATAAACCCATGATACACATAGCTAATTGTTTCGATACCTCTATGTGGATGCATGGGAAATCCCGCTGTATAATCCTCTGGCTTTGTACTGTCAAAGGAATCAAGCATTAAAATCGGATCGTATTCTTGAACTGTTTCATATCCTAAGACTCTAACTAGATTTACACCCGCTCCATCTTGTGTTCTATAGCCACTAACTTGTTGTCTGATTTTTCTCTCCATATATTATCCCCCTTCTTTTTTATTCTTATTCTATTTTCTTATCTTATTATACCATTTTCTTTTATTATACACATTTCATTTCCATATATCCACAAGTATACTAAAAAGAGACTAAATTTATATGCCCCTATGTCGGACGAAATTTAGTCTCTAATGATAACGATATAGTTCTTTGATTCAACAAAATGTTTTTATGTAAAATCAAGGCGTTTATGTCAAAAGACTTAATGCGAATTCCTCTGCATGCATAAGATCATCACGATCAGGTCTATCTTTGTTCATTCCTCCAAAATATTTAAGAAAACTATTGGTGTTAAAGCCCTTACAACTAAACTCTCCTATGATTACGTATCCTTTTTCTTGTAGTTTTTGTCTCAATGCAGAATGATCTTTATCAACTTTTGCATCACCCTGAACCGCACTAGTTGAAAAAATAAAAGCAGGAGTTTTCTTCACACTTGGAAGCCTGTCGACAAAATCTAGTAATGGTTTATAATGTTTTCCACTATCTATTCCTGCCCCAAATCCTACAAAATCGTAATCCTTTAGCTCCTCTATTGCGACATCATTTGGTGCTTTTACCTTTGCATGAAGTACCTTAGAAAATGCATCTGCAACTTTCAATGTATTGTTATGATGATAGGAATACACAATAATAAAACATTTTTTTGACATAGCTTCTCCTATTTTTTGCATACATCTTCTCCTACTTTCCATTTCCATGAAAACCATATTATAAGGAGCATACAGATTACTTCTATCGTTGCAAAAAATATATAATGTGGGTATAGGGAACCTCCTCCAACCACAAATAATATTGTAATAATTGATGCAATAATGTTTACCAAGCGATTTATTTTATGATTTAAAACACGCGATAAGTATATCATTAAAATGGGAATCTGAACAAATACTGCCATAACTAATAACAATTCTTGTGTGATTTTTACATCTGTTGTACCCATAACCATATCATTCAGTGCTTCTGGCAATACAAAGGTAAGTATATCTGCAAAAGCCATAGTAAACATTACAACTATCCAAAGTAAAGATAACCTTTCTCTGGTATCTAACTGTTTCCCTTTTTCTTCAAAATTCATAGCTTCTCCTTTACTTTTTTATTTGATATTCTCTTTTTTTTCTTTTTCCTCAATCATCTCGCAGGTAAACACGTCCTCAAGTTTTGTTTTAAACACATCAGAAATGCGGAATGCAAGTTCTAAAGATGGGGAATACTTGCAATTCTCAATGGCTACAATCGTCTGCCTTGTAACTCCTGTTTTTTTAGCCAACTCCTGTTGCGTCATCTCATTATTATAAAAACGTAATTTTCTGATATTATTAGAAATCACGACTTTAGCCATTCTAAACCCCTTTCCTGTAAAAATACAATTGTGAAAATCCTTCAAAAAGTGATCCCAAACTAAATGCCATAAAACTGATGTTTAGCATAATTGCTGGTGGCATTTTCAGATATAATGTTATAAGTGCAATAACAAAGCCTATTCCTACCACAATATATGAGTTACGCATTGCCTTTAATGCAATCAGCTTATCCATTTCATCTTCAAAATTAGTAATTTCATCTTCTTCATATGCTTCATTTTTACCTTCATTGCCTGTTTTTTTTGATATCTCTTTTGCTACCTCTTTAGCCACCTCATTTGCAATTGCAAAAATAATGTGAAAAATAATTTGAATAATGATTGCTACGATGATACCACCACCAATTGCAATTAAAATTGCAGTCGCCCAGAATTTCATGTCATTTAGCAGAATCTCCCCGAGTTCCAAGTACTTTCTTATTCCGTAAATACTATATATCACCACTACTAATACTCCTGCAACGATTGAAGCGATTGTTTTTTTCTCTTGATAATACATTTTTCTCCTCCTATTCTAATCCAGTTCTGTACTAATGAAGTAACTTTATCTATACATAGAGTATACTATTTCATTCCGTGTGTCAAGTATTTTTTACATTTGTAATTATACTTGTAGTATAGTGAATTTCGACCAAGTGACAACTTTCTATAAAATGAATTGTAAAATGAATAAATCTTTGTCTTGTCAACTGTCTTGTCTTCTGTTATGATAAAGCAACAGTATTTTTTTACTGACAGTAAAATGACAGGAGTTATATTATGAAATCAATGAAAACAAAAAAATTCACTACCATCGCACTATTGGTTGCCTTAGCTATCGTTATCCCATATGCAGTATTTTTTAAAGTTATCATTCCACCTTTTACTGCTACGATTGGATCCCATGTTCCTATGTTTATCGCTATGTTTTTAGGCCCAGAAGCTGCTATCCTAGTTGGTCTTGGTTCTGCACTGGGTTTTGCTATGAATCTAGGTCCTTTAGTTGGCGCTAGAGCATTTATGCATGTATTTGTTGGTCTAGCAGGTTCTCTTATGATCAAAAAAGGAATCTCTTATAAATGGGTAGTTATCATTACGGCACCAATACATGGACTCTTGGAAGTAGCTGTTATTACTCCTTTTATTGATTTTAATGCCTACTCCCTTTTTATCGTAACTGGTGTCGGAACAATGCTTCATCATGGCGTTGATGCAATTATTTCTGGCGTCCTAATTAAAGTTCTTCGTAAGGCAAGGCTATTTGATTTTGAACAAAAATCAGAATTAAAGCAAAGCTAATTAAAAATCACATACTCTTTTTGCATATTGTTCAAAAGTACAAGGCAATCCCTCTGCATTATTTTACTTTAACTTGAGATTTTATAACCTCATATCCAAGTGCAGTGATTGCCTTTTCGACTTCTTCAACTGAAATCTTTTCTGCATCAAAATCAAACTTTACTTTGCTTGCATTAAACATCACCTTTACGCTTTCTTTTTCCACTCCATTTAAAGATTTTGTTGCATTTTCAATCTTTTGACCACATGATGGGCAAATTAATGTTTCTAATTGAATCGTTGCTTTTTGCATTTTTCATCTCTCCTTTCATGCTTTCATTTATATTGAAGAAGTCTCATTCCGTTTAAAATTACAATTAATATACTGGCCTCGTGTACCAACATACCAATTGACATATTCATCCATTCACTAAAAAAAACACTTGCAAGCAGAATTAATACAACGCCTACCGCTATAACAATGTTTTGTCGCATATTATTCACAATTGCTTTTGCTAAACCGAGTGCATGCGGTAAACGACTAAAATCCGAATTCATCAGCACAACATTTGAAGTTTCAATTGCGACATCTGTACCGCTTCCCATAGCAATTCCAATATGTGCTAAAGCCAGGGAAGGACTATCATTTACGCCATCTCCTACAAATGCAACAATATGACCTTTCGCCTTTAATTCTTCAATATATGCTGACTTGTCTCCTGGCAGCATATGTCCGTGCGCTTCTGTAAGACCTAGTTCATAAGCCACCAAATCAACTGTGCCCTGATTGTCTCCCGAAAGAACGACAAGATTTTTTGCACCTAATTTCTTTAATTTCTGCAAGTTCTCTTTTACGCCCTGACGAATCTGGTCACGTATGCCCATCAGTAACTTCAATTCATTGTCGATTGCTACTAAAACAAGTGAATTTCCATTCTTTTCTAATCGAATCAAATCTGTCCGAGTCTTCTCTGAAAACTGAACATTTTCCCGCTCCATGAGCGTAACATTGCCTACTGCAACACTATGTCCATTTACTTGCGCAATAATTCCGCCCCCTTTTACCACATCTGTCTGTTCCACTGGATATAATTTTGTAATTTTAATATATTCCAAAACGGCTTTGGCCAGTGGATGATCTGATTCATTTTCAACGCTTGCAAGGTAAGTAAAGATTTCATCACCGTTGTCTGCGTAGATTTCTTTTTCTGCCACTGTGGGGTTACCCGTTGTCAATGTGCCAGTTTTATCAAAAACAAACGTATCTACATTGCTGAAATCACCTATCACTTCACTGCCTTTTAAAAGAATGCCGTGCCGTGCTCCGTTTCCAATGCCTGCTACGTTTGAAACGGGTACACCTATAACCAGTGCTCCCGGACATCCCAAAACCAGTATTGTTATAGCAAGTTCAATGTCACGTGAAAATAACCATACCATAATTGCGAGCATTAATACCGTCGGTGTGTAATATTTAGAAAATCTGTCAATGAAACGTTCCGTTTCAGACTTTGAGTCCTGCGCTTCCTCAATCAACTCAATTATTCTTCCAAAAGTAGTATCTTCACCTACACGGTCGGCAATAATTTGAAGTGTTCCATTTTCCAATATCGTTCCAGCAAATACGCCAGCATCTTTTGTTTTTCCAACGGGAACCGCCTCGCCCGTAATACTTGCCTCATTGATATAACCTTCTCCGGACAAAACTGTCCCATCAACTGGAACTTTTGCACCTGTTTTAACCAGTAAAATGTCACCCACATCAACTTCATCTACTTCTACTTCTTCAAATTCGCCGTTTTCCATCTGCTTGAAAGCGCTTTCCGGTGCCATTTTTGTTAACTCTTTGATGGCCAGACGCGTCTTATTCAATGTCCGTTTTTCCAGAAAAGCGCCAAACAAGAACAAAAAGGTTACGATAGCAGATTCTTCAAAGTTCCTAATTAATAGTGCCCCGATCACCGCGATGGTAACTAAAACATCGATGCTGACCACCTTAACCTTCAATGCCTGATAGGCTTGAATAGCTATAGGTGCAACCCCCAAAATCGAAGCGATTACTAATGACCAAATTGCCAATGCTTCATTTTTGAAACCTAAATTACTAATGAATGCAATGGCCATTAAAATAGCACTAATCAATACTATATGATTTTTCTTGCTGAGTATGAGTCTCTGCATAATTTCACCTTCTTTCTTTTTTTGATAATTAAGCTTGATATGCTTGATCTATTTTGTATAACATTTCATAAACAGCCTCATAGCTTTCACATGCGTCTTCGGGTACTGTATAATTATGAGTAATCTCACGTAATTTGCTAAACTCCTCGCTTAATTCAGGTTTTTTTGTTCCTGCCTCATTTGTTTTCTCTATGATGATATCAAATAATTTGTGAACTTCATGAAACTCTGGATGATTACTTCCATGAACTCTTGCTACAACCGGCACATACTGCTTCAATTTTTTAAAATAATCCTTCTTTGCTTTTTCAAAAATTGAGTTATTCATCATTTTCACCCTTCTCTCTATTTCTTTTCTACTATTTTCCCACACTATGATTTTTGTAAGTTGCACTTAATTATATCACAAATTTTTTATTCTGGAACTGGTCATTGGGGTTTCATGATGATATAGTCTTGTTATCATATTAATTGAAAACTTTTACATGACATGGTATATTGTTGATATGCTTATAGTTTCTATGCTCAATCAGTTAATCCTAAATGACAGCTTATGCAAACCACACAAATGTCATATACGTAGAGAATCTGAAATAGTAATTTAAACGATTCATACCCACTAAGGAGGTTACTTATGATTGAAATTGTAAATGGTAGAGTGAATTTAAAAACTCTGGAGATTGAAGATATTATTGATATCTCCGTTTTGCAAAAGTTTCTGGATAATTTTGCAATCGGAATGAATTGTGCCGCAGTATCTGTTAACAGAGCGGGAAAAGAAGTTACAAAACCCAGTTATTATCGTCCATTTTGTAGTGATTTTATTCACTCTACTTCTCTTGGGGATTCTCGCTGTGCAAAATGCCATAATGAAATGGGAGAGGAATCAATAAAACTGGAAAAACCTTATATTAGTAAATGTCATGCAGGTCTGATTGATTTTGCAGCTCCTATAATAATACAAGGGGAACATTTAGGAACAGTCTTAGGCGGACAGATTTTAGAAGAACCCATAACGGATCGGGAGATTAGTAAAGTCGCTTCTGATTTGCATCTTCCAGAAGATGAATTGCTAAATGCTGCTAAGAAAATTGATATTGTTGATCCTAAAAATATTGAGGCTGCCGCAGAAGTATTATTTATCGTTGTCAATACGATGGCTCTAGATGGATATAAACGAGTTGAAATAGAATTATTATCTAAGAATCTGGCTAATAATTTTTATGAGATTTCTCAGACAGTCGAGTTGCTTGCAGAATCTGCCCAAACGATTACACAAAACCAGCATGATCTAACAAATGAAATATCCGAGATAGGCTCTCTGACAAAAGAAATTAATCAAGTCCTTGATTTTATTACTAAGGTAGCAAATAAGACAAAATTAATTGGTTTGAATTCTTCAATTGAAGCAGCAAGACTTGGAACTGCTGGAAGAGGATTCACTATTGTTTCAGGAGAAATCCAGAAGCTATCCGAGGATACAAAAAATACTACCTTGCAAATTAATAAGCTGAATAATACCATTAATGAAAAAATTGGTACTACAAAACAAAATTCCGAAAAAACATTAGCAAGCATTGAGGATCAGTCAGCGGCGATGGAAGAACTATCTGCTACTGTACAAAATTCACTGGATATTGCGAGTCGTCTGGAAAATCTAATCACTAACAGAAACTAACTATCATACGTTATGACCTATAATACGCTGGATTATTAAAATCCAGCGTATTTTTCTAGTTATTTATTTTAGCTGTTTTCGATGCATCAGAAACACCGTCTCCATATGCCTTGAACAGTCAAAAAGGCTATAAAACAACTGCTTATATATTCTCTTCCATATAATCTTTTCCCCATTGATTCATCGAAAATAATACAGGCATAAATGACTTGCCAAATGCCGTTAATGAATACTCTACTTTCGGAGGTATCTGATTATATTCCTGTCGTAATATTAAACCATTGCGTTCCATTTCCTTAAGTTGCTGTGTCAGCATTTTTCGGGTGGCGTTCGGAAACAGGCGTATCAATTCATTGAATCGTAACGTTTTCTCCGATAATTCCCAAAGAATTAGTGCTTTCCATTTACCACCAATCAAATCTATCGTCAGTTCAACGGGACAACGGTATTCTTTGTCGCGAAAAGTAATCATTTTAATCATCTCCATTTGACTGTTTGGTTCCACCCAGTTCCCAATTAGGTACTGAGTTACTTATAAGTGCGTACTTGTTCCAACAATATCATTATTATATCATAATTATCAGAAACAAAAAAATAAAATATGGAGGTATTTATGAAAAAAGAAATTACCTATTATGAATCTACAAAACAAGATCATACACTTGAAACATTTGCACTAGTGGAACAGAAAATAGAAGAAACTGGGGTTAAAAAAATTATTCTTGCTTCTACAACAGGTCGTACGGCTTTAAAAGCTATGGAATATTTTGCTGACAAACAAATTTCACTTATTATCATCCCACACCAGTATGGATTTTCCAGTGAAACCAATCTGTTTCCTTCTGACACTGTAAAAACCCTACGTGAGAATGGTCATGAAGTACATTTTGGTACAATGCTTTTCCATACCGAAAAGTTGTATGGGTCTAATGCCTCTACTATTATAGCAGACTTCCTTCGATGCTTCAGTGAAGGCGTAAAGGTATGCTATGAGATCACACTGATGGCGGCTGATGGTGGTCTTGTAAAAAGTGGTGAATCTGTAATCGCAATCGCAGGAACCGGAGCAAATTCTGATACAGCACTTCTCTTACAAGCGTCAACTACCAGAAATATTAGAGCACTTCGTATTAATGAAATAATCTGCAAACCTTATAACAACCAATGAAAAAGTGGTATACAAAAGTAGTAGGCATTTTCTTTCTTCTCCTCATACGTTCTTTTCATCTCCTCAATGGCTTCAACAATAGCGGTCTCACTTAAATCTTTCGACTGCAATGGTTTCATCGCAACATTAATGTCACTCAATAGTTTCGCAAAACCCATTTGATCCAGAACTGCATCTGTCGTTGAACGATGCACCATTTTTAGCGGGTCATTCAACTATGTGGAGTAAAAACGGAAAAAAGGGAAATGTTTCCTTTTTGTTCATTTTTTCTTAAAATAATTCATATGTCAAAAAAAGACCCTGCATGGTTAAGCAGGGGAGGTTGCTTTCATTTCTAAAACTTCGTTCATGACAAATCCAATGTCAGCTGTTCAAACTGCTGGTTCTCATACCTGTGCATATATTCAAAGATTTCCTTTATCTGGCACCGGATGCCATGCTCCCTGCACGTCGCATAAAAAAGCTTCATCAGCTCTGCATTGTTCGGACTTGTCACCTCATAGGCATTTCCATAAGTCTGGATATATTTCTCCTTCATTCCTGGGAAGTGCTCATCCAACTTTTGATAAAAATACTCCCTGTTCCCCTCTCGTAGCGTCAGACCCATACCATAGCATAGAATCCCATATACCTCTTCCTGAATACAGGCATCCAAAATCCCTCTGATATTTTCCTCTGTATCATTGATAAACGGCAAAATCGGTGAAAGCCATACCACTGTTGGAATATGATGCTCCCGCAAAATATGTAAAACCTCTATTCGCTCTCTGGTAGTAGAAACATTCGGCTCTATTAGTTTACATAACTTCTCGTCATGGGTTGTCAAGGTCATTTCCACAACACATTTAGAATGCTGATGAATACTTTTCAGCAAATCCAAATCCCGCAGTATATCAGCAGATTTTGTATGAATTGCCAGCCCAAAGCCGTAATGGTCTATCAGCTCCAGGCATTTTCTCGTATGCCGGAGAGATTGTTCCAATGGCAGATAAGGGTCTGTCATTGCTCCTGTTCCTATCATGCGTTTCCTTCGTTTACTTTTCAATGCCAGCTCTAATAATTCAGGAGCATTCGCCTTTACCTCTATATCCTCAAACTCATGCTTCATCTGATAGCATCGGCTTCTGGAATCACAATAGATACAGCCGTGGAGACAGCCTCTGTAAATATTCATTCCATTCTGTGCCGATAAAATCCCCTTTGCCATAACCTGATGCATATCTGCACCTCTTTCCTATTTCTCCGATGTTTTTATCCGTCTGTCATAACACGTTCTGGCAAGCAGCGCCAATGCAGTCCCTGTAAGTGCGCCACACAGCACATCTGATGGATAATGCACTCCCAGATATAGTCTGGATACAGCAATCAGGCCTGCCAATATCATTGCAGGGATTCCATACTTTTTCGGCATCTCACAGTAAATAATAGTTGCCACTGCAAAGCTCGCTCCTGTATGTGCCGATGGAAAAGAATAATCCCTTTGCTTTTCTATCAGATGAGTCAGACCCTGCACGACCTCATAGGGTCGAATCCGCTGTACCAGATTTTTTAGAATTACATTATTGACTAACAACGACATCAGCAGGGACAATGCTACCAGTACACCTGTTTTTCTGGTGACACGAAACACCACCAGCAGCAGCGACAGTACAATCCATATCATTCCCCTGTCTCCAAGCCTTGTAATGAATTTGAATACAGGTGTCAGATATTCGTTTCTGACATTTTCCTGTATCCAAAGTAGGATATTTCCATCTAAATTTAACAGTAGCTCGGACATAAATGATAAATCTCCTATTCCGTGATAAATTCCTTTTCTAAAGTCTCATACATGACTTCCATTGGTGCCTGAATACCTGTCCAAAGCTCGAAGTTCAACGCTCCTTGCTGTACCAGCATGCCAATCCCCGTCACTGTCTTTGCCCCGCGTCTTGCTGCCTCCTGTAAAAACAGAGGCTGTACGGGATTAAATATTACATCACAGACTACCATCTCTTTCGAAATTGTATCATATTCTATATCCGGTTTTTGGTCGACATCCGGATGCAATCCGATAGAGGTCGCCTGTACCAGAATCTGTGTATGAGAAGGAATTTGCACTGCTGCTGTCCATGGCAGATATTCTGCCTTCGTTTCTGTCATGCTGTCAATCAATTCTGCAAGCTCTCTTCCATGTATTTCATTCCGATTAATTACTGTGATACTCTGTGCCCCTGCGAGCGCACATTCTATGCCAATGGCTCTTGCTGCGCCGCCAGCGCCGAGCATGGTCACTTTCTTGCCCTTCAGCGAAATTCCTGCTTTCTCTAAAGCAGTCACAAAGCCCTTGCCATCTGTATTTTCACCAATCCACTTTCCATTTTTGCAATACACTGTATTGGCGGCACCAATGAGTGCTGCTGCAGGTGTCAGTTCATCCAGATATGGCAATATCGCAATCTTATGCGGCATCGTCAGATTAAAGCCCTTCATCCCCACTGCCTTGGCTCCTTCAAAGGCAGCCTGTAACGCTTCCTTTTTTACCCTCATAGTCAGGTACCTGTAATTCACCCCTGCTGCTGCATAAGCAGCCTCTTCCATCACTCCTGAAGGATTGCCGTCTACCGGGTCTCCAAATACGCCTGTCAGCTCTGCACGATAATTTTTTTCCATGATTCCATCCTTCTCTTTCTATCTTTCACTGATTTTTCCTGTTATTCTATGTCCGGGATATACTCCTTCAGGGTCTGCATTAATGTCTGAACATCTATCGGCTTGTCCAGATCCGATTCATAACTGATGGACACATCCAGGAAATTACCTATCCGGCTATTCGTATTGCTGCTGTTCTCGATTACCTGTTTGTTCAACACACTGTTTGTTCAACACACTATTTGAAACAATGATTTTGGAATGGTTAAACGTCCGTATGATGGTATGCCTTACGGTAATATCTTCTACGATTCCCGTAAGATTCAGACTGACGATATATATAGCAGTCATTTTTCTTCTACCTGATTTTTTAATGATTTTTTCTAATTATACATTTTTCAACCATAAATATATCACAGAATCCTTTAAAATCCAAACACTTCACGGACTCATTTCTTCCCAGTTTAAACAAAAAAGAACTTATGCATGCGGGGTAGTCATACCTCGTTTACACAAGTTCCATTTTATTTTTTATTTATCTTAGGAAATTCCTGCTTCAAATACACCAACTCCGATGAGACCCGGACCAGTATGAATGGCAAGAGAAGCGTTAATCTGTCTTTCAACGATCAGTTTTCCTTTTTTGCAAAGCTCCATGAGCTCCGGCTTCATTCCAGCAGCAACCTCAGCTGCTCTTCCATTCAAAAGCGTGAACCAAAGCTCTTTCTGATTGCTGTTTTCCTCCACCAGACTGAGTAACTTTTTGATTCCATTCTTCTTTCCCCTTGTCATGGCAACGGTGTAATAAATACCCTTCTCATTGCAGGAAATAATGGGCTTCAGATCCAGTATTTTACCTATCACTCCCGTCACATTGCCAATTCGTCCGCCTGCTTTTAAGTAATCCAACGTATCCATATAATAAAAAATCTTGGAATCGGCTGTTTTTTTTGCAAGTGCCTCTGTGATTTCAGAGAATCCCAGGCCTTCTTCTATCTTTTCCCCTACCCATACCGCAAAAACACCCGCACCAAAAGAGATGTTTTTTGTATCAAAGACATAGGTCTCCATATCTGTTACTTCACGAAGTGCTGTGGTAACAGTATTGCAGGTGCCACTAAGTCCGGTGGAAATACAGATTGCAATTATCTTCTCATATCCTTCTTCTTTTAGGCTTGCAACTGCATCGTTGACCTCCTGGATATTAGGTGTAGAGGTTTTTGGTATTTCTCTGGCAAACCCTTTGTAAACTTCCTCTGCCTCAATGTCAATACCATCGGAATAAATATGGTCTTTGTAAATAATCTTCAGACTAAGTACCTTCATATGATACTTCTCAATCAGATGATTCGGTACATCGCATCCCGAATCCGTCAGTATTGCAATTTTTTCCCTATTACTTTCGTTCATGCTCGCATCTCCGTTTTATGTAGTTTTAAATACTACATAACATGGTATTATATTTTGCGATATTTGTCAAATATAATATAGCTGCATATAGTTTGGGCTAATATTTATATTCCTTATCTAGCGTTACATTCACATGATGCTTCGCCTCATGAAGTTTGGACAATAGACATACCGTTTCCACATGCACCGTCTGTGCGAACTGGTCTACTGGTCTTACCTTTTTTATTTCATAGCCTCTATCGCAAAGATATCGCAAATCTCTTGCCAGTGTTGCAGAATCGCAACTAACATATACTACTCTTTTGGGTTGCATTTTAGAAATGGTATCAAGAAGTGTAACATCGCAACCTTTACGTGGAGGGTCAACTACGATAACATCCACTTCAGGGTCTCGTCCTGCTGCCCGTTCCTTTTCATAAAAATCTGGCAGTACTTCTTCTGCTTTTCCCTCGTAAAATGTTGTATTTGTAATTTTGTTATTTTGTGCATTTCTCTTTGCATCTTCTATTGCCTTTGGCACAATTTCCACTCCAAATACATGTGCCGCCTGTTTTGCCATGCACAGTGTTATTGTTCCAATCCCGCAATATAAATCCCATACGATTTCTTTTCCGGTTAGTCCAGCATAATCAATCGCAATAGTATAAAGTTTTTCTGTTTGCATGGAGTTAACCTGATAAAAAGATTGTGCTGAAATCTGAAATGAAATGTCTTTGATATAGTCTGTAATATAAGACTGTCCCCAAAGTACTTCTGTCTTCTTTCCCAATATCACATTTGTGTCTTCCGTATTGCAATTAAGCAATACACTTTTTAGGTTCCACTTGCCTTTGATTGCCTGTTGTAAATGAGTTATCAAATCACTCGACTCTGGTAGCCTGTCTCCATTTACAACCAGACATACCATGACTTCTCCTGTATGAAATCCTTCGCGAATCAATATATGTCTTACTACGCCGCTGCTATTTTTTTCATCATATGCAGTTATATTATATTTCTTCATATATGTAAGCACTGCTTCTAATATATTCTTATTGATAGAAGCACCCAGCATACAATCAGTATTTGAAATAATACTATGTGTCCTGCCCGCATAAAATCCTGTAATCAAATTTCCATCTTTATCTACTCCAACTGGAAATTGAGCCTTATTACGATATCGGAATCCCTCTGACATTCCGATTATTGGCTCCATCACTTGGTTAATCAGAGTATCTTCAAACCTTCCTATTCTTATCAGATGATTTCTCACCTTTTCTTCTTTAAATTTCAATTGTGTAGCATAAGAAAGTGCTTGAATCTGACAGCCTCCGCACTGTCTGTGATAAAGACATGGTGGCTCTATACGATCTTTCGAGGGTTCTATTATCCTCTCAAGTTTTGCAAATGCATAACTCTTTTTTGGTTTTACTATCTTCACTTCTACAAGATCACCAATTAGCGCATCTTTTACAAACAGAGTGTAGCCTTCTACTTTCCCAATTCCTTCTCCCTCTGCACCCATATCTTCAATTTTTACGGTAATTGTCTGGTTCTTCTGATAATTCATATTTACTGCCCACTTGTTTTCCGTACATTTGTTTCTAACAGTCGATTATAACCAATCCAACCAGTTTCTTGTGTAGATGAGAACAATTCTTTCATTGTTTCCATTTTTGCATCTGTATTATCTGCAAAATTAAGTGCTAGCGCTTCTACCAATGCAGGTTTTTTTGGTGAACCATACTCATATTCTCCATGATGTGCCAATATGCAGTGTTTCACTTCGTTGAGTAATGACTGTGGAAAACCCTGTATTTCTTTTGCTTTCTCACTGATCATTTCTGAACCTATTACAATATGTCCGACTAATTGTCCATCATCTGTATAGTCATTTTCGGGAAATAGTGACAATTCCTTTGTCTTTCCAATATCATGAAGCATTGCCACTGACAGGAGCAAATCCTTATTAAGTACCGGATATTCTTTTGCATAAAATTCACACAGTTTGATTACACCTAGTGTATGTTCTAGAAGTCCGCCTACAAAACCATGATGGACTGTTTTTGCTGCTGAACTTTTTTTAAAAATAGTAATAAAGTCTTCATCTTGCATAAAAAACATTTCTACTAATTTTTTAAGATATTCATTTGAAATTCCTTTTATATATTTAAGTAGCTCCTCATACATTTCTTCGATATTTTTACTACTTACGGGTAAATAATCTGCAGGGTCATACTCTCCCTCCCTACATAGTCTCACGCGCTTCACACTTAATTGCAATGCTCCCTGAAAACTACTCACATCTCCAAATACTTCAATATAATTTAACACCTCAAAATCATCTATTCCAGCAGAATTAGGTTCCCATATTTTTGCATCAATAGTACCTGTCTTATCCTGCAAAATAAGATTCTCATATACTTTTCCATTTTTTGTTACTGCCGCTTGCTTGTGTTTGCACAAGTAAATATCTGACACTCTGTCACTTTCCTTAAATGTCTCAATATACTTCATATAGCCTCTCTTTCTTGTATCTGTTATAAAATTTATTGCTCCTGCCTTTTATTCTAACGTTCCTAAGGTTATCTCATAAGACAATTCAACATATTCACCTTTACCAAGCCTTTTTACAGTAATCATCATTAAATCTCCCGGCTGACTTTTCATCATGGCCTGTTTGTAATCTTCAAAAGACTTTATGTCCATCGTTCCCATTTTAACAATGATGTCTCCACTTTGAATTCCTTCTTGCATAGCTGGAGAGTCTACAATTACTTCTGTCACATATGCACCAAATGGCACGTTTTGATTTATATTTACTGTTTCCGTTACTTCTGTCCCTTTTACACCCAAATACGCAATATCCTGTCCATTAGAAAGTTTTTCTATCGTTGTGATAAGATCCGATATCGCATAGGCTTTTATTAAATTATTATCATCTGTTCCTAACGATTCCTGACAGATAACGCCCATGACCTTTCCATCTAGATCGACCAATACGCCATTTCCAGCCTTGCTTCCATAAATATCGGTCGTAATCATCTGTAAATTGGTATCAATCATATCCAATACATATGAATTAGATGTTGCATACCCCATGGCAATAGACTCCGCATATCCGAGAGGATTCCCGATTGCTATGATTGGCATTCCTACTATTGTATTTGGTCTCGTATTCCCAAAGGAGGCTGGCACAATTGCCTGTTTGGTTTCCTCGCCAATCGTTTCTAATTCAACAGCAACAATTGCAAGTCCCGTATTCTGATCATATTTCTTAATTGTGCCTTCAGACTCTGTACCATCACAAAATGTGATTTGTATACTTTTTGCACTTTCAATCACACTTTTATTTGCCAGAATTAAAAGTTCCTTTCCATTGTCTGCAACAATCAATCCTGATGTCTTGTTTTCATACTCATATGAATTCATAAACCAGTCTACATCTGAAGACAGGCCGGTTACCGTAACAACTGATCTGCTGGCTTCTTTCGCCACATTATACAATTTTTCAGAAAGAATACGATAATCATCGATTTCAAGATCTACCTTCTCGACCTTCTCAACAATTTGCGTTACAACCTGCTCAGGTTGCTCCTTCTCTGCCTCAAGTAACGCTTTTTCCACTGCCTTTTCTTCTGCTGTCTTTTCCTCGAGAGTTGCTTCCTCAGTGTTAGCTTCTTCTGCTTCTGCCTCTTGTTCGATTTCTACCATCTGCGGTTCGATTGGATTCATCATAGCCTCTATACAAGGCTGCGTCAGTACAAATGTAAAGCCGGCTACTACACCAAAAACCACTGCCAAAAAAATTGTCAGTAATATTCTTGCAAGTACACGTTTCTTGTTAATTGGCTTATCTTTTATTGTCTCTCTAATAAACTCGAATTGGTCATCTTTTTTAACTTTTCCTTCGTTATCGGCATCAATTTCTTCGGGCATGTCTACCAAATTATTGTCTTGCTCATCCATAAAGTATTCTCCTTATCAAAATACTGCCTTATCAAAAATGGTCACTAAATTGTATTATACTAAAATATAACATATTTTACAATATATAATGCCTGATGGACAATTGCTAACCGTTGCTTTATCATACAATCTCTGCTAAAATATAGAAGATTAATTCTCTATAATTACATTACTATTATCTTATTAGACAACAGGAAATTGATATGAATGAAAAAGTAATCAGAATTTTAGAATATCATAAAATTTTAGAACAGCTTGCTTCTTACGCATCTTCTATTGCTGGAAAGGAAAAATGCTTATCCCTATTCCCTTCTTGTAACTTAGACGAAATAAGGTTAGCACAGCTACAAACACAGGATGCTCTTAACCGGCTTTTTAGAAAAGGAAGTATTTCTTTTTCTGGAACTAAAAACGTTTTAGGTGCGATGAAACGTTTAGAAATGGGAAGCATTTTATCAATAGAGGAACTTCTTGCAATTGCTTCGTTGTTGGAAACAGCCAATAAGATTAAATCTTATGCTCGTAAAGAAGCATCTAGTGTTTCAGAAGATTCTTTAGATTATCTATTTGATATGATAGAGCCACTTACCCCTATTTCTACAGAAATTAGACGCTGTATTCTTTCTGAAGAAGAAATAAGTGACGATGCCAGTCCGACTCTTCGACAAATTAGAAGAGGCATAAAATTATCTAATGATAAGATACATTCTCAGTTAACCTCTATGATTAATTCCACTTATAGAATGTATTTACAGGATGCTGTCATCACTATGCGAAATAATCGTTACTGTATTCCTGTTAAAACTGAATATAAAAATAATATTCAGGGAATGATTCATGATCAGTCTTCAAGCGGTTCTACATTATTTATTGAACCTGCTGCTGTTGTAAAACTCAATAATGATTTAAAGGAGCTTTACTTAAAGGAAGAACGTGAAATCGAAGTTATTTTAGCCACTCTTAGTGAAAAGTGTAGCGAACATACACATGTTATTAATCAAAACTTTACTGTTCTGACTGAACTTGACTTTATATTTGCCAAAGCCTCTCTTGCTATGGAACAAAGTGCAACCATTCCCGTCTATAACACTGAGGGTCGTGTTGTCATCAGACAGGGAAGACATCCCTTGCTTAATAAGGATACTGTTGTCCCATTAGAGATTCATATTGGATGTGATTTTAACCTTTTGATTATTACCGGACCTAATACAGGTGGTAAGACTGTAGCTTTAAAAACGGTTGGCTTACTGTCACTAATGGGACAATCTGGTCTTCATATTCCAACACTTGATCGCTCAGAATTATCTGTTTTTATGGAAATTTTTGCGGATATTGGCGACGAACAGAGTATAGAACAAAGCTTAAGTACTTTTTCATCACATATGACTAATATTGTTTCGATTTTACAAAATGCTGATCATCGTTCTTTGTGTCTTTTTGATGAGCTTGGAGCTGGCACAGATCCCACTGAAGGTGCTGCTCTTGCAATGGCAATTTTAACACATCTTCATGAACAAAAAATTCAAACAATTGCAACAACACATTATAGCGAATTAAAGTTATTTGCTTTATCAACGCCGGATGTAGAGAATGCTTGTTGCGAGTTTAATGTTGAAACCTTAAAACCTACCTATAAACTTTTAATTGGTATTCCTGGCAAAAGTAATGCGTTTGCTATTTCCAGCAAACTCGGCTTGCCGGATTATATTATTGATAATGCAAAAGCATATTTAACGGAACAGGACGAAAGCTTTGAAGATATCTTAGCAAAACTTGAAGTAAATCGAGTTGCGATAGAAAATGAAAAATTAGAAATTAAAAAATATAAAAAAGAAATTGAAACCTTAAAAAATGAGTTGGCTGAAAAAAAAGAGAAAATTGATGCTTCACGTGAAAAAATAATAGCTGCTGCCAACGAAGAAGCACGGGACATTTTACAAGATGCAAAAGATTTAGCTGATGAAACGATTAGTCATTTTCAAAAGTATAGTATCGGTAAAGGTACGATTCAGAATATGGAAAAGGATCGGCAAAAGCTTCGTGATAAGATATCATCGACAGGCGCCGGCTTATTGCTAAAAAAAGAAGTTGGATTAAAAACAAATAAGGCTTCTGATTTTAAAATAGGTGAGTCTGTTAGAATTCTTTCACTTGGGTTAAATGGTACCGTAAGCACTCTTCCTGATGCAAAAGGAAATTTATTTGTGCAATGCGGCATTTTACGTACTGCTGCAAATATTAATGATTTAAATATTATAGACACACCTGATATTACTGGTCCAAATTATACACAGCATAAACATGGCAAAATGGATTTATCCAGATCCCTCTCTATTTCTAGTGAAATTAATCTTTTAGGCCTGACTGTTGATGAAGCTTTGGCTACTCTGGATAAATATTTAGATGATGCTTATTTGGCACATCTGCCTAGTGTCCGTATTGTTCATGGCAAAGGTACAGGTGCACTGAGAGCTGGCGTACATTCTCATCTTAAAAAAATTAAATATGTGAAGGAGTATCATCTTGGTACATATGGAGAAGGTGACGCCGGTGTCACAATTGTTACTTTTAAATAAACCAGGTATATGAACCATATACTACAATTAGGAGGATATATTATTATGGCAAGCAAGCAAAAGATACTTATTGTTGACGATGACGCTAATATTGCAGAATTAATTTCTCTTTATCTTACAAAGGAATGCTTTGATACACAAATGGTTCATGATGGTGAGCAGGCACTATTATCTTTTGATACTTTTGAACCCAACCTGATATTACTCGATCTCATGCTTCCTGGAATAGATGGTTATCAGGTATGCCGTGAAATTCGAGCAAAATCTTTAACTCCCATTATTATGCTTTCAGCAAAGGGTGAAATATTTGACAAAGTGTTAGGTTTAGAACTTGGTGCTGATGATTATATGGAAAAACCTTTTGATTCGAAAGAATTAGTTGCACGTGTCAAAGCCGTCCTCAGACGTACTTATACTCCAAAGGCAATCACGAAAGCCTCCGATGCAAAATGTGTGGAATACGCAGATCTTGTCATTAATCAGACAAATTATTCAGTTCTATATTATGGAGATTCTATAGATATGCCACCAAAAGAATTAGAATTATTATATTTTCTTGCATCTTCACCAAATCAGGTTTTTACGCGGGAGCAATTACTAGATCATATCTGGGGCTATGAATATATCGGAGATACAAGAACAGTAGATGTACATATTAAACGTCTACGCGAAAAAATTAAAGATCATACTGCATGGAGACTTTCTACTGTGTGGGGAATCGGATACAAATTTGAGGTGAAATGACTTGCGCATAAAACAAACCATTTATATAAAGTTTATAATTGCATATTTAATATTTGGTTTTCTTAGTTTTGCCACAATTGCTACGTTTACTTCAGAATTGACACTTGATTATTTGACGCAGCAAAAGGCCGCCGCAATCTATAAAGAGGCAACTCTGATTTCTAATAAATATGCCTCTAGTTTTAATGGAAATTCTTTGACGGCAGAAGATGTAATTGAACAATTAAAAGCAATTGATACCTATGTATCTTCACCTATTTGGATTATTAATTCTGACGGCAATGTCATTTTCAATTCAAGGGGTGATTCTTCCAAATCTCTTTATGTAAAATATTTTAATCCAACTGACACTGGCAATAAGTACTATATGACTGGCAATTTTTATGGTCAGTTTGATGAAGATGTTATTAGTGTTTTGTCTCCTATCACGTCTAACTTTAAAGTACGTGGATATGTTGTTATACATACATCGCTTAGGAATATTACTGCTTCAAGAGATGCTCTTCTTAATATTTCTTATATTACGCTTGGTATTATTTTTATTCTTTCCACAACGATTCTGATTGTATTTACAGATATGGTTTATATACCTCTTAAAAAAATTACACTTGCAACTGAGGAATATGCGAGTGGCAATTTGAAATATGAATTTTCTGTTGATAAAGAGGATGAAATTGGCTATCTAGCTGCTTCTCTAGGATATATGGCTAGTGAACTTAGTTGTTCTGAAGAAAATCAGAAAAAATTCATTGCAAATGTGTCTCATGATTTTCGATCGCCTCTTACCTCTATAAAAGGCTATTTGGAAGCAATGATTGATGATACGATTCCACCAGAAATGCACCAGAAGTACTTGAAAATTGTTTTAAATGAGACAAAAAGACTTACAAAACTGACAAGTTCACTTCTTTCGTTAAATAACCTAAATACAAAAGGAATGCTATTAGACACGACCGATTTTGATATAAATAAAGTCATTAAAAACGTGACCGCTACTTTTGAAGGTACCTGTACCAAAAAACGTATTTCATTTAATCTTGTTTTGACTGGAAAAACCTTATACATTAAGGCTGATATGGTAAAAATACAACAGGTACTATATAATCTCATTGATAATGCCATAAAATTCAGCCATGATGGTTCCACTATAAAAATTGAAACCACTGAGAAAAACGAAAAAGTTTTTGTCTCTGTCAAAGATTCGGGAATCGGTATTCCTAAGGAAAGTTTAAAAATGATTTGGGACAGGTTTTATAAAACAGATTTATCACGAGGAAAAGATAAGAAAGGAACAGGACTTGGTCTTTCTATTACGAAAGAAATCATAAACGCTCATCATGAAAATATAAATGTTATCAGTACCGTTGGCGTAGGAACCGAATTTATTTTTACGCTTCCTAAGTCAAAAGCTTTTGAATCATAATTATGTTTTACGCGTACATTTGTATACAATAAAGCCTGTGATACTTCCTACCATATTAAGTATTACATCATCAATATCACAAAATCCGAGACATGTGATATATTGAAATATTTCAATGCTCGCTACAATGATTAGACAAATAATCATTGTTTTCAGAAATTTTTTATGTTTAGGAAAAGCAATTGGAATTAGAAACCCGACAGGTACAAAAAACAAAAGATTGGCTGCTATATTTGTATAGGCATATGGCTTTTCAATATGTCTTAAATAAAGCTTAATAGTAGTAAAAGGTGTTAAATTAAGATTTCTGGTTCCTGCTTCTTTTGCAGAAGATATAATATCACATCTTTGCAGAATCACATCTAAATTATTTCCTGTAAACTTCACTGCCACTATAAAAAACAGTATGATGATATAAATATAAAAGATTATTTTTGCTATCTTTTTTTTCTTGTCTTTCTTATTCATAATATCCTCTGTTATCTAGTATTATTTTTGATTTATACATTCCATTTCAGGTGATGAAGCTCACCCTCTAATTTCATTTCTTGAAAATCTGTTTGTCGTAATGCTTCATATAGAACAATCGCCACCGAATTCGCTAAATTTAAAGAGCGAATATTATTCATCATTGGTATTCTGATACAGTTCTTTTCGTAATGAATTAAAATTTCTTCCGGTATTCCTGCACTCTCTTTTCCAAACATAATATAATCATTCTCTTTATAAGAAACCTCTGTATATGTATGTTTTGCCTTTGTCGTTGCCATGTATATTCGGGAATCAGGATTCTTCATAAGAAACTCATCAAAATTAACATATCGAGTCACATCTAAGTGTTCCCAATAATCCATACCTGCTCTTTGAATCGCTTTTTTATTTAATTGAAAACCAAGTGGTTCAATTAAATGCAGTTTTGTTCCCGTAGCAACGCAAGTCCGGCCAATATTTCCAGTATTGGCCGGTATCTCAGGTTGAAATAGTACGATATTCATTCTTTGCCTCCGTAGCTATTTTGCTTCATTTCTGAGTCTTGTAATAAATCTCTCTATTCTCTCCATTGCAATTTTTAATTTTTCCAGTGAATATGCATAAGATATACGAAGAAAACCCTCTCCACAGTCTCCAAAAGCTGTTCCAGGTACCACAGCAAGTTTCTCTTCTTCCAATAATCGAACTGCAAATTCATCTGACGTCAAACCAAACTCTTTAATACATGGAAATACATAAAATGCTCCAAATGGTTCAAAACAAGGTAATCTCATCTCTTTGAAAATATACATTAGATAATTTCTTCTCTGGTTATAAGACTCTCTCATCATCGCTACATCTTCGTCACCATTTTTTAATGCTTCAATCGCCGCATATTGGCTCGTTGTTGGTGCACACATGATTGCAAATTGATGAATCTTTGTCATTTGCTCAATAATTTTCTCTGGTCCACATGCATAGCCTAGTCTCCAGCCTGTCATAGCATACGCTTTTGAAAAACCATTGATTACAATTGTTCTTTCGCGCATGCCAGGAAAAGACGCAATTGACACATGGTCTCCTAGATAAGAAAGTTCCGAATAAATTTCATCCGACATTACAAACAAGTCTTTTTCAATTACAATTTCCGCAATCTTTTCCAATTCATCTTTTGTCATAATAGCACCCGTTGGATTATTCGGAAAAGGCATAATCAGTACTTTCGTTTTCGGTGTAATTGCAGCAAGAAGTTCCTCTGGCGTTAGTCTGAATTCATTTTCATTTTTCAGCTCGATAATAACCGGTTTTGCCCCTGCAAGTATTGCACAAGGCTCATATGAAACATAACTGGGTTGCGGAATCAAAACTTCTTCACCTGGATTAATCATAGCGCGCAATCCGATATCTATTGCCTCACTTCCTCCAACGGTTATTATTACTTCAGACTTTGGGCAATATTTTACATTTATTCTTCTATCTAAATAATTACAAATTTCGGTACGCAATTCCATAAGTCCTGCATTGGATGTATAAAAGGTTCTTCCTCTTTCAAGAGAATAAATACCTTCGTCACGTATGTGCCATGGTGTATCAAAGTCAGGTTCCCCTACACCTAAAGAGATTGCTTCTTTCATTTCACTTGCAATATCAAAAAATTTACGAATTCCTGATGGTTTAATATCTACAACTACTTCTGATAAAGGATTTCTCATGGAGATACCACCATCCTCTCATCATTACTATGTTTCTCTAATATTGTGCCGTGATCCTTATATTTCTTTAATACAAAATGTGTTGCTGTACTAATAACAGATTCCAATGTTGAAAGTTTATCTGACACAAAACTAGATACCTCTTTTAGCGTCTTTCCTTCTAAAATAACAAGCAAATCATATCCTCCAGATATCAAATAAGTAGCCGTTACTTCTGGGTATTGGTAAATCCTTTCTGCTATTGAATCGAATCCATGTCCTCTTTGCGGTGTTACCCTTACTTCAATAAGTGCAGTTATTTTTTCTGCCACTACTTTGTCCCAGTTAATTAAGGTATGATAACCACAAATTATACCCTCTTCTTCCATCTGCAACAATGCTTCTGCAACAGCTATTTCATCTTCTCCCATGAGAATAGCTAATTCTTTTATATCAATTCTGCTGTTCTTTTCTATAAATGTTAATATTTTTTCTCTCATAGTCTTTCTCCTTTACTGTCTCAGTTAATAGATTTTATAAAGTTCATCTGATTTTGGCGGTTCTAAAAAACGTCTTTCTCCCTCGTTCAGCAAAACTCTATCCTTGCCAGATGTAACTTTCCCTACAACCGTTGCCTTAATTCCTTCTTTTTCAAGATTTCTGACTAAATCATATCCATTTTCTATTGTCATAAGCATCGAACCACTAGATATTAATGCATAAGGATTTAATCCAAAGTATTCACATATTTCTATAGTTTCCTGCTTGACTGGTATTTTCATTAAATCAATTTCAAGTCCGACGCCTGATGCCTCTGCTATCTCCCAGAGCGCTCCAAATATTCCACCCTCTGTCACGTCATGCATAGCACTAACGCCAGACTTGGCGGCGGTGGCGGCCTCGGGCACCACAGAAAGATATCTTCCTAAATCTTTTGCCTCATTCATAAATGCAGGCGAAAATTTCTTAAGAAGTTCCTCTTCCTTTTCTTTTGCAATAATTGATGTCCCTTCTAAAGCAATCCATTTTGTCAAAATCACATCCTGCCCTACTTTGGCACCTGCAGTTGTAATATAGGAATCTTTTTTCGCTTTTCCAATACCAGTAACCGTAATAATCGGTTGATTTACGGCTTTTGTAATTTCTGTATGGCCACCAATTGTCTGTATATTTAAATCAGCACAAACTTTTTCTACTTGCCCCATCATTGCTTTCAAATCCGCTTCTGTCGTTTCCTCAGGCAATAATACGCTTAACATCACACCTATAACCTCTGCTCCAGAAGAAGCAATATCATTAGCGGTAACATGAACAGAAAGTGATCCAATATCATGAACCGTACCTGTAATAGGATCTGTAGACATAACAAAAACCTCGTCTTCAGCAAGCGAAATTACAGCGCAATCTTCACCTACGCCTGCTCCAACAAGGATTTCTTTTCTTTTTGTCTTTATTTGTTTTATAACCGAACGCTTAAGTACATTTTCAGGCACTTTTCCTATTTTCATGGATTATCAACTCTTTTCATTCATCATACAACTACAATTACTACTTTACTGTATGATAATCACAGTTGTTTATTCTACCGGCACATCTGCATTTATCATTGCTGCTGCTGCATTCAACTGTGCTATAATACCCTTACAATAATCAATATTGTTTGTGGCTATAGCTGCCTGTATTGTTACCAATATCTCAGGACTTGCTGTTGCAGTTCCAACTGTCGCCGTTCTAGGTGCGGCGGCATAGGTACTTTCATTTACCTTCACACGCTCTGTTTCCACACCATCTATTTTAACTACTTTCCAAAGTTCACCCACATATCCAGTATGCGCAGATTGCACATCAATATATCCTACCGGTTGGCCAGCATCTGCAATTACTCTCTCACCTTCTGGTACGGTTTTACTTATTTCCACACTTTCATAACTAACTTCTCTGTTACTTGGTCTTACCTCTACTCCATAGATTGTAAAAGTAATCTTTCTATCTTCACTTGTCTTTCCCTCAATATAAATAGGATAGTCATAGTTGTTTACAAACCGAAAATCCTTAGAAGTACCCGAGATTGCGGCATCAGACGATAGGTTTACATAAGACACAATCATGGAATGATTATATCTCTCTTTTATATCTAATTCTGCTCTAATTGCTGCATTATATAATGTAGATGAAACCTGACAAATACCACCACCTAAACTCTCTACTACTAATCCGTTAAGATAGGATCCTGCCATATAGTAGCCATTATCCTCTGTAAAAGGTTCTACTGCTTCATAAACCGAAAATTCTTCTCCTGAAAATAGAACCTTCCCGCTAATCAATCGTGTTCCATTTGCTACATTACCCGCTCTTGAAGTGCCAGAACTCTTATAGCTGGTCGTATACGTGCCTAGGACATCTTTCACCTTTTCCAATTCTTCCGTCTTACCTTTTGGCTCATTAACATCAATGACCAATTCGATAGTTGTTGGACTTTTGTTCCAGTCAATATCTAAAGATTCTTCTATTTTCTTAACAGAAGAATCTATATTTATTGAAAAACCTGTTTGTCCAGGTACAACACTAAACTGTTCTTCTTCTCTTGAAATAGTTGCGTCGATCGGCTCAATATTATCCTGTCCTGCTTGCGCTTCAATAACTGCTTTTATCGTTTCATGATCAAAACCTAATTCTACTGGATATATTACATTTTCATATTCCAGATCTTTTAATGCTTTATATCTGGCAACTATATTTCCATCTTTGCCAAGTTGTACTGCTTCTGCAACTATTTCTTTGTTTGTCCAACGCAAGCCTAGCTCGCCCGCAGTTATTTTTCTACTCTCTCCATTGATAGAAATAAGTGTAATCTCTGTTGTTTTCAACAACTCTATATAGTCAGAAATTGCCGTGCAAGCTTCATCATAAGTCTTAGAAGACAAATTTACTGTATCTGCATAAATACCATTACTAATGGCGCCCTCTGGAATGTCCTCTGCCACGCTGATTTGATCTTCAACCATGGTACCACTTACTGCGGCAGAAGCTCCACCACTTACGTTAGTACTAATACCAGCTTTAACGACAACAGGAAAAGCCATACTAATCATTAGTGCTGCAATTATTATTGTCCATACTCCACTACTACTTTTTTTCATCAAAATGAGACTCCTTCAAAATTATCTGTAAAAAACATCTTCTTATAACTATACCATTTCTGTTGACTTTCTTTCAAGATACATATCCACCAATATATTTGACAGTATGTATTTAATATGATACAAAATAAATAAGTGTTGGTACCACCATAGCCAATACTAAAATGATAATAATTACACTTGAAATAATGCGCTTTGTTTTATTATTATTAAAGTTCATACTTTCACCTCTTTTCAACCAAAAATTATTTATGAAAGGACATCTTCTCCAATGAAATATCCTATTTTTTTATGCATCACCCTTTTCTCTTTTTTTATTTATCTAAGAGCAAAGAAAAAAACAAATTCCGCAGATGTCTCTTTCTGGGAAAAAGAAAATGCTGCAAATAGTGTTCGCAGGAAGCCATTAGATTCGCTTGCCTATATTATTATTCCTGCAGAACTACTTCCTCTACAAAATAATACTACAAATGAAGAGCTTTTGGAATATCAAAATATAATTAATGAGCTTTCAAAAAAAAATATTGTAAATCTGACTGGTATTACTAATACGGATTTAAAATTTAAATATGGCGCTCCCAATATAAATATTTTAATGGAATATGATCAAAATTTTACACTTTTGGCAAGGGCACTTAGTAATTGGGCCATTTGCTTATATAAGCTTGGATTCATCGTCGAGTCAAAAACTGTTTTGGAGTTTGGTGTTTTCTGTAGAACCGATGTCAAAAAGCATTATGTCCTTCTTGCAGAAATATACAAAGAAGAGTCCTGTCCTTACAAAATAGATCACTTGATCGAAGTTGCAAAAATATTAAATTCTATTATGAAAAACTCTATTGTTTCAGAATTAGAGAAAATTCGCGATTGCTAATGATATAATGATTTTTCTCTGGGCATTTTACCATAAGTTGAAATGATTACATCTGTATATCGTGAAGCTTCATTTCTAGTAAGACTTTCTATATCGTAATCCACAAAAACCTTATGATATTGTATCATCCTTGCTAAATATTCCTTTTGTCTTTTTGTTGCAAAGTTTTCTTTTTTTACTTGATATACTAATTTTTGTGGAACGAAAACTCTCTGATGGGGTTCTTTTTCCATGTCCTGTCCATAGTATTTTTCTTTTAGTATTTTATATAATTTCTCTGTTGCTATTGCATCTTCTTTTGCTCTATGTGCTTGGCTTTCTATATTAAAATGTTTACAAAGAAACGATAAATTCTTACTTGATAATTCAGTTAAATATGTTCTTGCTATCTTAAGCGTATCAATAGCCTCTGCTTCATAACTATATCCATAATTGGTAGCATATCTTTTCACAAATGAATAATCAAACAAAATGTTATGTCCCAGCAATATATTATCTTCTAAAAAATGAAGCAGTTGATTAATTGCTTCTTCTGGCTCTGTTGCCTCTGCTAACATCTCATCCTCTATTCCAGTCAATTCTATAACCTTCTTTGATAATTTCTTTCCTGGTTTCACAAACATAGAAAATGTGTCTGTTATTATACTCCCTTTTACTTTAACTGCACCTATTTCTATTATCTTATCATATTTTGAATTGAGTCCTGTAGTCTCTAAATCAAGAGAAACATAAGTATCTACCATATCATACTCCCTGATATCAGTTCATTATTACTGTTTCGTTCTTACCTCTTTACAGTACTTTGTTAATTTGCATATCATACATTTTGGATTTCTTGCTTCACATATTTCACGACCAAAACTGATGCTCTGAATATTAAATAAAATCCAATGGTCTTTTGGCAATACTTTCATCAATTCATATTCTATCTTCTCGGGATCCGTTTCCTTTGTCAATTCCAAACGTCTTGAAATACGCTTTACATGAGTATCAACGACTATACTTGGTTCATGAAATATATTACCTCGAATAACATTTGCTGTTTTACGTCCTACTCCTGGTAAAGACACTAATTCCTCAATTGCCCGTGGCACTTCACTATTATACTCCGTCATCAACTTCTGACAACAGCCAATAATATTTTTAGCCTTATTATGATAAAATCCTGTAGAATAAATATCCTTTTCAAGTTCTTTTATATCTGCTTTTGCAAAATCTTCAATCGATCTATATTTTTTAAACAAATCTTTTGTCACAATATTCACGCGCGCATCTGTGCATTGTGCACTTAATTGTGTTGCAATTAATAACTGCCAAGGATTCTCATGATTTAGGTAGCACTTATATACAGTAGAATATTGTTTATCTAATATGTCTAGTATCTCCTTTGTTCTTTTTGTTACCATGACATATCTCCCTTCGCCAATAACTACCAAATTATACCACAGAGAGCCTATTGAAGCAATTCATTATACTGTTCATTTTTTATAGTTCATTTATTAAAGATCAATCGTATACTGCAAGGAATTACCTGTAAGTGAATTTTTATATTCGTAATCAAAAAGAATATATGTTTCTTCTCCTTGTCTGCCAAAAACCTCAATATGTGTTAACCTCGAAATTTGTGCTGCATTATATTCTTGATAATGAGGCATGATTGCATGTGTGCTTGCTTCATTTTTATAAAAATTCCTTATTTTTTCTTTATATGCAGTTAAGTCCTTTGCAAAATAAGGACGATTTTTTATGTTTTCACGAAGATATAAATCCTGCATAAGAATTTCCTGATAGTTTTCTGTATTCGCTTTATCTTTTTCACTTGCAAAAGCAAGTAATATTTCGTAACGTTTTACACGTGATGGTTGTGCAGTACTATATCCACAATCACAATAATAATCAGCCAGCTCTTTATACATTTGAAATGCACTATTATAGGATTGCTCTAATAATCGAAGTGTATGCTTAAATTGGCTACTATTGTAGTATATTTCTACCATCTTCTCGACAGACTTTAATTTCAGAATTTCTTCATATGTAATCTGGTTGGTAAACAATACTTCATAAGGAGCCTTTCTTTGAAAATTAATATTATAATAAATAGCATGCTCTCTTATTGGGGCACCTTTCAACACCTTTAAAAATCCAAGTTGTAATTGATCAGGTCTCAGAGAATAAACATCATTAAAAGAACAAATAAACATCTCATAGCTCTCTTCTGGCAGTCCTGCAATTAAATCTAAATGAATATGTATATTTTCTTTAGCCTGGATTTTTTTTATGGTTTTGCACATTTTTTCAAAATCTGTAACTCTGTTAATTTTATTGAGAGTAGAATAATTTGTCGTCTGCACTCCAATCTCTAACTGAACAAGACCTGGTCGGAACAAATTTAACAACTCTATTTCCTCGCTAGTTAGAATCTCTGCAGATATCTCAAAATGAAAATTCGTAATGCCGTTATCATGCTTGTATATGAAATGCAAAATTTCCATTGCATGTTTGTGATTACTATTAAATGTTCTGTCAACAAATTTAACTTGCTTCACTTTCTTATCTAAAAAAAATTGCAATTCCTCTTTTACTATTTTTTCTGAGCGAAACCTAATACTTTTGTCAATTGCAGATAAACAATAACTGCAATTAAATGGACATCCCCTACTTGACTCATAATATATGATTCGATTGTCGAATTTTTCAATATCATTATATGGAAATACCAATTTGTCCATATCTATAAGTCCACGTTCTTCACTTATAAATTCTCTACATGCAATTCCTTTTATATTTCTAAAACATTCATCCCTGCTACTATCATTTTCCTTATATTTTTTGATTAACTCGGCAAAAATAACTTCTCCCTCTCCCAGCATGATTCCTCTTACTGTATTGACGCCTATATTATCCAATCTGACAAATGTTTTCTGTGCGTCATATGATACCTCTGGTCCCCCTAGCCAAATATCTACACTAGGCAGAATCTGTGCGAGTTCACTCGTTAATTCAATAACAGCCTCAATATTCCATATATAGCATGAAAGAGCAATCATATCTGGCTTCCTCAAATAGATATCAGACATGATTTCATCGATCTGTTGATTAATTGTATATTCTGCAATCTCAATTATTTCCTTGTCCATAAACAAGTATTTATCAGCATATGCTTTTAGACTATATACGGCCAGATTTGCATGAATATATTTTGCATTAATTGCCACAAGTAATACTTTCATTATTTTTCCCCACTGCTTTTACAATTTATAATATTTTAGTTTATATTGTTTCCTAACTATATTAGAATAACATATTTTTGGATCAAATAATATTTGTTTGATATCATTTAAAAATAGTATTTAAAAAGCAAAGCATCAAAGAATTCTCTTTCATGCTTTGCCTTTATTCTATTTCCTATTATCTTAGTTTCACTTTACAGCATTAAAACCGTTTGCTTCAAAAATTGCTACCGCTTCAGGCGTTTGTAGAAATTCAATAAACAAAGCTGCCGTATCTGCATTTTTAGCTTCTGACACTATCCCTACTGGATAGACTGCTTGTTTTACACTATCTGCAGGTGCTGTATCTATTATTGATACACTGTCTGTCTGTGCCGCATCCGTTGCATATACAATGCCTGCATCCGCACTGCCTTCAACTACCCAGTTAAGTACTTCTGTTACATTTGTTCCAAGGCTTACTTTTTCAATTACAGCTTCCCAGATTCCGAGATTAGAAAGTGATTCTTTTGCATACTCTCCGGCTGGGACACTTTCCGGATCTCCAATCGCTATTGTTTCAGCTTTCACAATATCCTCAAATTTACTATAATTACTTTCTCTTCCTTTGGGAACAATCAATACAATTTTATTTTCTAGTAAATTTACTATGGAACCCTCCACAATCAGACTTTCATCTGACAATGCTTTCATTTGCTTTGTTGCAGCAGAAAAGAATACATCAACTTCTGCACCTTCTTCAATTTGTGTTTGTAATTTTCCAGAACTATCATAGGTACCTGTCACATTGATTTCTGGGTAACTTTTGTTAAACAACGGAATAATTTCACTTGTAAGGCAGTTTTCAAGGCTAGCCGCTGCTGCAATCATCAATTGCCCTTTCACAGTTGTTTCCATATCCTCTTCTACTAATGCCTCTTCTTTTACAGGCTCTTCTTTTACAGGCTCTTCTTTTACAGGCTCCTCTTTTGCTGAATCTTCCTCCACTGACGATTCAACAGCCTCGATAACAGGCTCTGTTTCTGATGCGCCGCAACCCATCACTGAAGTTGCTAGCAATCCTAATATACATAAGATTACCACTAAAATTTTTTTCATTATGTTTCCTCCTTGATGATTTTGTTATTCTCGTTTAAGAATAACGAAAAGTTTTTATGTGGTGCAGATAATATATCCTGCACCATTTGTTAATTATAATAAACTTATTTACTTTTCACAAGTATTAATTTTTAGGTCATAAATTCTTCATTAATATCATTCAAAAATAGTATTAAACCTCTCTTCTGCATACTTTTGAACTTCCTTCACAAATTGAATATACTTCTCAAGAAAATCTTCTCCTTCTTTTGTGAGAATTGTATTTCCGCCAAAACTTCCACCACTCTGTCCTTCCATTAATGAAAAGCCTAAATCTTTTTCTGCTTTTTTAATAATCTTCCATGCTTTGGAATATGCCATTCCCATTTCCCTGGTTGCTGCAGAAAGTGAGCCTTTTTCCTTCACTAAAGTCATCAGTGACGCTACGCCAGGTCCAAAGTTTTTCTCTTCACAATATATTCGCATACGTATATGAAACTTTAATTCTTCTTTCATACGCTCTTATCCTCGCAACCATATTTAAAATAATTTTAAGTTATCATGATGATATTATATCACTATTTTTGATAACCACCAGCACACTACATATATAATAGGCTGATGTAATACATAAATGATAAAACTGTTTTTCCCCAATAAACTCAAAAGCGGTACACGGATATACAGCAATCCATTATTCTCACTATTAGTCTGTAATTTAATTAGTATTCTAAATAAATAGAACCCAAAATAATAGAGAAAAAGCCAAGGCACAACTGGAAAATAATCTGCCGAATAAAATTCTTTATTTGGAAAACCCAAAATTGCACTCCACTTATTATAATACCAGAAATCTGGTAATAAATATTCCCAAAATGAAAAAAAAGAGAGTTTTCCTTGATCTATAAAACGGGTGATAATAAAAAGAGCCAACATAGCAATACTACCGATTACATCTGGAATTTTTATTAATAGTGGCTTGATAAAATATGTCAATATCATACAAAATCCCAGTAAACTCAAAACCCCAAACCAAATTAATTGCTCCGGCATAAGAAAGTAAGTAAACAGCGTAATTATTAATCCAGTTCCACTTACTAGCAACCCTCTTTTAAATAATTTCTTACTAAAACTTGCTATACATCCAGATGCAAGAATAAATATGATGCAAATCATCTGCTGCCAGTAAAAGGCCCATTTTGTAGCTATGAAAGTCCATTTTGCATCAAAAATCATCACCATATCATAACTTGCATGAAATAAAAGCATATTAATTAGAGCAAATCCTTTTATTGTATCCAGTGTCCAATACCTGTCTTTACTATTCAAAGCACACCCCCATACCCATTAAAAATATACAAAAAAAGCGGGTGATGGGAATCGAACCCACGTATCTAGCTTGGAAGGCTAGTGTTCTACCATTGAACTACACCCGCAAAAAATGAAACCTTGTCAAATTCTGTTCTTTTCTCGACTTATGAATCATGCCCAAAGCCGGAATCGAACCAGCGACACGTGGATTTTCAGTCCACTGCTCTACCAACTGAGCTATCTGGGCAAACAACTTTAAAATTTATTAAATCCTTAATTCGAAATTTATTATAAGCAATACCTCTTTGTTTGACAAGTCTTTTTTTTATAAATTGTCTTTAATTTTAGTATTTTAAAGTCTTTATTTTACAAGGACCTGATTCAAATAAGTATCTAAATACTGATATGACTGTGGTGCAATAATTTTTAAATACTCTGGGTCGCTTAAAAAATAAACAAAACACTCACAGAACCATTCACTTGCATTGGTAACCTCCGCCGTATGATATAAGGTCTTCCCTTCTGCCGCATAGCAATTAAGCCATATTTCACTGCAATCAGCTCCACTCTTTGTATTCGCTAAAGCATGACCACATTCATGAATTGTTGTTCTTGCCATCTCTTCTATTGTTTGGTTATTTGCAATCAAAATTACATACAAAGGATAACCTGCCGATGCACCATACCAACTATTGGTTCCCCCTCCTGTAATAAGTAGTTCGATATCTTCATCTGTTACTTCTACACGATACCCTGCCGCTATGATAATTTCCCTGACCTTTTGTGGTAGTTTTTTAAAACCCTCCTGCACAGAGTTTACCTGTTCGTCCGTTACATTTCCGATTCTCACAAGACTATCTCCTGATAAAAATGGACCTGTCTCAGATGTGTTCTCTTGATAACCAGCTCTCTCATCCAGCACTCTTTCGCGTTCGTCAAGTGCTCTTTCTCTTTCCTCAAGGGCTTTCTCTTTTTCTAGAAGTTCCTGTTCTCGTCTGCTAATTTCTTCTTCACGTGTAAGAATATCCCCATTTGATACGGTATCGCTTTTTTTGAGAAAATTTCCATCCTTTGGTATCGTTATTTTAATAGAGGCAACTGCTTGAACATTGCTTCCACACAAAAATATTGATACTATCAATATTATAACAATTCCTCTCTGAAGTACTTTTTTCATCTCACACCTCTTCATTTATAGCTTCTATTACCATTCTTATTTTGTTGTCTTAAGTTTTAGCAATATTCCAGAAGTTTCCCCTAATGTAAGCAATATTTTTCCACCGACTACACTATACTCTTTTTTTCCCATTGAATATCCTTTTGCTGTTGTTGTAATTATACTTATCATCGTGCAATCTCTCGGAATACCAAGTTCCCAAACTTTTAATTCCACTGTCCTATCCATATCGCTGATATTTATTACGACAACACTTTGCTCTATCATAGTAAACCTGCCATACGCCAAGATATCCTTCTCTATTAAAAGGCATTTCATTGAACCATTTCCTAGTTCCTTGTTTCTCTTACGGATTCGAATTAATTCCTTATGATATGCTATCAATTCAAGATCTTCATGACCCCATGGATAAGTGCGCCTGTTATCTGGATCGGTAAATCCACATAATCCAGCTTCATCTCCATAATAAATAGTAGGTGCCCCAGACCAAGTAAACTGCATTAGAACTGCTTCTCTGAATATAGCTTTATTAATACCTGCATTTGCAGCCTCATGTCCTTTTTCTTTCACACGACCTACAAGATGATTTGTACGTGTCAGAAACCTTGAATGATCATGATTTGACAATTCATTCATGGATACCTGCATGGATGAAGCTGGAAATTCGGCATAATGTTTTAACATCATAGCCCAAAAACTGTCTGCATTTCCAATCATCTCTGGTCTATAATCATCACTATGCTTTTGCATACCTGTAAAAAACCATGTTACTGGTTCCATAAATGCATCATAGTTCATAATCGTATCCCACTCATCACCTTTTAACCATTCATTTGGACTACCATAATGTTCTGCTATTATGACCGCTTCTGGATTTGCTTCTTTTACCACTCGTCTAAAATCTTTCCAGAATTTATGATTAAATTCTGGACTATGCCCGAGATCTGATGCCACATCCAAACGCCATCCATCGACATTAAATGGAGGTGATACCCATTTTTTTGCAATATCTAAAATGTATTGATATAGTCTTGGCGAATTTTCATAATTTAACTTTGGAAGAGTCTCATGTCCCCACCACCCATTATATCTTGTATTATATGGCCATTTTTCTTCTTTAAAGTCAAAGAAATCCCTATAAGGACTTTCGACTGACACATAAGCACCTTTATCATAACCTTTAGATTTTTCATAAATTCTCTCACGATCCATCCATTTATTGAAGGAACCACAATGATTAAAGACACCATCTAAAATCACTTTAATTCCCCTTTTATGTGCTTCCTGCACCACTTGAATAAACAGTTTATTACTCGCTTCAAGGTTTCTGATATCGGTCACACGACTAATATACTTTGATGCAAGACTATTCTTATTTTCTTCCGAGGGTAATATTTCTCCTTCATCTATAATGATTTTTCCAAAATGAGGATCAATATAATCATAATCCTGAATATCATACTTATGATTAGAAGGAGAAACAAACAAAGGATTAAAATAGATTGCATCAATTCCTAAATCCTGCAAATAATCCATTTTTTTCAGTACACCTTGTAAGTCCCCACCATAAAACTCACGAATTCCACTAGCATCTGGCCATTTTGCCCAATCCTCAACGCGAACAGTCTGTCCTTCAATATAATAATATTCTCCTGTTAACACATCATTCGAATAGTCCCCATTATAAAACCGGTCAACATATATCTGATACATAACTGCACTTTTTGCCCACTTAGGCGTTTTAAATCCCGGAATAAGCTTAAATGCATAGTAAGGATTCACATCTCTTACAGCGCCGCGTATATCGTAAAAGCATGACGCTCTCCCTGCAATTACTTCAAAATAGTAAGATACTTCTTCATCATCTAATTGATATTCACATGCATAATAGTCAAAAGCACCAATTGTCTCAAGTTTAGACATCAATACTTTTTCATTTTTATATAAAAGAAAAACGTAATCTACATTGTTCTTAGCCGTACGAAATCTTATTTTCACCAAACTGTAGTTGTTTGGTTCCAAGGGAATAACATAATAGTCTGATGAATCCGAAAATAATGCTTTTCTATTTAAAATTGGTTTCATACTTGCTAAATACAAACCCTTTTCATACGCCGAAGGTTTTTCATAATTCATAACATGCTCCTTTATCGGAAACAACTAAAACATCTAAATATATTTTATTATATATGACCGCAATATACAACCCCTCTATCTGTTAAAAGTACTAAATATAGTGTTTTCCCTGTAATATTATCCATAAAAGGGTAGTTAAAAAGGCAGCCTCACGATTGCTGCCTTTTTGGAGAAGGTATTTCTTTTCTTATGGGGTATAGTAAAAACTATACAATGTATTGGGGGGGGTACAGTCATAATAATAGCATATTGAAATATTGAAATCTAGATATAGGATGCACAAACTTTACAAAAATGACTATATGAATTTGTTAGAAATGCACAATCTAATGTAAGTCACTGACTCCCTCTTATACAAATAATGCTTCAAATTCATCCCTACCAATTTTCTCTTTTTCAACTAAAAGATCCGCACATCTGTGCAATACTTTTTCATTCTCTTTAATCAGCATCTCTGCTTTTTGATAACAATTGTCAATTATTGTTCTCACTTCTTTATCAATTTCACTTGCCACAGATTCACTATAACTACGTGTATGTGCCAAATCTCTTCCTATAAATACTTCATCATCATCTGTGTCATAATTAACAATACCTATTTTATCAGACATACCATACTTTGTAACCATCTTCTTGGCAATACTTGTCGCCTGCTTAATATCCTGAGAGGCACCCGTTGTAATATCATTAAAGACCAACGCTTCTGCAACACGCCCTCCAAGTGACACAACAATATCCTGCAACATTTTTTCTCTTGTGTTAAACATTTCATCTTTATTTGGTAAAGGCATTGTATATCCTGCTGCTCCTGCTCCTGTTGGAATAATTGATACAGCATATATGGGGCCAACGTCTGGAAGTACATGAAATAATATTGCATGACCTGCTTCATGGTAAGCTGTAATTTTCTTCTCTTTATCAGAAATAACCTTACTCTTTTTCTCTGTTCCAACACCAACTTTTATAAATGCCTTTTTGATATCTTCTTGTAATAGAAATTCTCTATTTGCACGAGCCGCAAAAATAGCCCCTTCATTTAAAAGGTTCTCTAAATCTGCTCCTGTAAATCCCGCCGTTGTTCTTGCAATCTGTTCGAAATCTATATCATCTCCAAGCGGCTTATTCTTAGCATGTACATTCAATATTTCCTGCCGTCCTTTAATGTCAGGTCTTCCTACACTCACTTTTCTATCAAAGCGACCAGGTCTTAAAATCGCAGGATCAAGAATGTCAACACGATTTGTTGCCGCCATAACAATAATTCCTTCATTTACTCCAAATCCATCCATTTCAACAAGTAATTGATTTAAAGTCTGCTCACGTTCATCATGTCCGCCGCCCATGCCAGTACCTCTGCGCCTGGCAACAGCATCAATTTCATCGATAAAAATAATACAGGGTGCGCTTTTCTTTGCTTCTGCAAATAAATCTCTAACTCGCGAAGCACCGACCCCGACAAACATTTCTACAAAATCAGAGCCTGATATACTAAAAAAAGGAACACCTGCTTCTCCTGCCACTGCTTTAGCCAAAAGGGTCTTACCTGTTCCTGGCGGTCCAATAAGTAAAACGCCCTTTGGAATTCTAGCGCCTACTTGGATATATTTCTGTGGTGTTTTTAAAAAATCTACAATTTCTTGCAGCTCATCTTTTTCTTCATCTAGACCAGCAACATTTTTAAATGTCATTTTATTATCATCGTTTGACAATTTAGCACGACTTTTTCCAAAATTCATTACTTTTCCACCGCCGGCGCCTGCCTGATTATTCATATACATAAAAATAATAATCATAACGCCAAATATAAGCAAGCTTGGCAAAATGTAACTAATAAACCAACTTTCTCTTTTAACATCGTTCAATGTGTATGTAGGAAAATCCTTTTTAAGCAATTTTTCTATATTTGACACATCTGATACATACAGTATCTTCAATTCTCCAGTTTTCATTGTAATGCGAAGCATTCCCGTTGGCACTTCAGTGTTTGGTTGAATGATGATATCCTTAATGCTATCTGAAGCGAGATACGTTTCAAATTCACTATTTGTGATATAATCCTCCGTGTCTTCCCATACACCTCTCCAAAGTAAAAATGAAAATGCAAGCACCGCCATCATTACCAAATAAACTCCAATTCCTTTTCCATTTCCTTTATTCAAAAAATTATACCTCGCTATTCATATGTACTACACCAATGTATGGTAAATTTCTGTATTTTTGCTCATAATCAAGTCCATACCCTACAACAAATTCATCAGGAATTTGAAATCCTGTATAGTTTACATTTACATCAACGACTCTTCTCTCTGGTTTATCCAAAAGTGTACAAAGAGCCATACTTGCAGGCTTTCTTTCCTTTAGAATGTTGAGTAGATAGCTAAGTGTTCTGCCAGAATCAACGATATCTTCTACAACAATTACATGCTTATCAAGAAGTGACTCATCTAAATCCTTTGCTATTTTAACAATACCACTACTCTCCGTTGCATTTCCATAACTGCTAACAGACATAAAATCCATTGTGACAGGAATAGAAATCCTCTTAGCCAGTTCACACATAAAAAAAGCGCCACCTTTTAATATACAAACCAAATGCACTGTTTTACCAACATAATCCGCGCTGATTTGTTCTCCGATTTTTTGAATCTGATGATCAACTTCTTCTTCGGTTAACAAAATGCTTATTCTTTCACTCATTATAATTACCTCCACATACTTGTACCTTTAGTATATTTTTTGTCTCATCTGAAATTTTACATTTTTCACTGATTCGATAACCAATCACCCACAATATGTGAGAACCTTCCGCCAAAAGCAGTACTTTATCTCTGCTATCTTTTGGTATCTTGCTATTTATGAAATATGATTTAATCGACTGCTTTTCCATCTTAGAATTAATATATAAAAAATCATTTGGTTCACGATTGCGTAACAACAAACCGTTTATTATTTTATCATAATCAAACCATTTCGTATATGATTTTTGTTCAATATCTTTTACATTCTCATATTTTTCAATCTGAAAATTTATATATGCTCCATTTTTAAGTTCAATTTTCCCGGGAATATTAACACTTATTCTAGCAGGTATATGATTCTCCTCCTGTTCTTTTTTATGTATCACGATATTTTTATAATCACGCCTTGCTATCAAATCATTAGGAAGAGAAATACTTTTTCCAACTGGTTTTTTGAGTAATTCCAGTATATTGGCAATATGCCTGGCACTAATATCCTTAAGATTTCCACTTATTTTTTCCAGACACATTCTTATAAGATAGGTTTGAATAATGTATTTTCTTTTTATTAATTCCTGAATTTCTAAATATAAGATGCCCTTTTTCTTTGTTACGATATACTCCCATTCCTTCTTTGCCTCTTCATAAATATAACATTCTGCTTCCTGCATTAAAATAGCCGTATCAGCAATATGTTCCACCACTCTTTCCTGTATTTCTTTTTCAGCAATGGAAACTATCTTATTACGAATCACATTTCTTTTATACGTAGTATCAGCATTCGTTTCATCTGTGCAATAATTTATTGCATTTTTTTCTAGAAACTGCTCTATTTCTTTTCTTTCCAAGCACAATAATGGTCTAATAATATTATCTCTAACTGGATTTATTCCACCAAGTCCCTTAATGCCACTACCACGAAACAAGTTAAACAGGACCGTCTCAGCTTGATCATTCTTGTGATGTGCTACCGCTATTTTAGTCGCATGACATTCTTCTCTGATTTTTTCAAAAGCTCTATAGCGTAAGATTCTACCAGCTTCTTCTACTGAAAGACCTTCTAGTGTCGCAAATTCAAATACTTTTTCATTAATAAGGTAAAATGGAATTTGCCATTCCCTGCAGATATTTTCTACAAATACTCCATCTTCCTCTGCTTTTGCGCCCCTGATACCGTGATTAACATGCACCACATATAATCTGATTGGCATCTGCCTGCTAATCTCTTTTAACACAAAAAGAAGGCAAATAGAATCTGCTCCGCCTGATACACCAACTATAATTCCCTCTCCTTTTGTAATCATTTGATGCTGTGTCATATATTTCAACACTCTGTCAATTATCATACTCTTTGACCTCATTTTTTATACTTTTACTATAAAGATTTACACTATAAATTGCAAGTGCTTCCTTTAAACAAAAAGCGAATATCTCACAATATCCGCTTTTACTATTCACTCTATTTTACTCCTCAGCCCGAAGAACAATTTCATCTTCATATACAAGTCCTAGCTTCTCTTTTGCAACCTCTTCGACATATTTTGCTGTCTCTGTGTATTTTTCATATTCAACGAGATTCTCAGTCCTCTTCTCTTCTTCTTCTATCTGCGCGCTAATCAGCTCTTCGCGCTTAATATAAGCTTCTTGCTTTTCTTTCAATCCAACTCTACTAATCATTATAACTATAAAAAGCATGCCCACGATAACAGTAACACATACCATACCTAACCTATTTTGTCTTCTTTTACGAAAAGCACTTTTTCTTGCCATTTTATTTCCCCCAACAAACAATTTATCCCTCTTCGTATTGTTTACATAATATTATTCTACCCATTTTTGTGCTTCTCGTCAACTTGTTTCTTGAAAATTCTTTTATCATTTCGCATATCTTCACCTATAAATATCGAAACATTTCTCCTGTCTCTTCTTTTTTTACAATTTCTTTTACATTTAAAATCTCTACCTTAATCACTTTGTTACCAAACTGTACTTCCAGTATATCTCCTTCTTTTACTTCCGAAGAAGCTTTTGCAAGTCTCTCGTTTATTTTTACTCTTCCTGCATCGCAAGCTTCATTGGCCACTGTTCTTCTTTTTATGATTCTTGAAACCTTCAAATATTTATCTAATCTCATAGTTTTTTCTCCCTGTAACTAAACAGAGAGCCTAAAAAGGCTCTCTGTTATCAAAAAAATTATTTCGTGTTCACTAAATCTTTTAATGCCTTACCTGCTTTAAACTTTGGAGCATTTGATGCAGGAATTTTCATAACTGCGCCACTCTGAGGATTTCTTCCTTCTCTTGCTGCTCTTTTAGAAACTTCAAATGTGCCAAATCCAACTAATTGGACTTTCTCACTTTTTTTCAATTCTCTAGCAACCACATCCGTAAAAGCCTTCAAAGCCTTCTCTGCATCTTTCTTTGATAATCCAGCCTGGTCAGCCATAGCTGCTACTAATTCTGTTTTGTTCATAGTGAACTCCTCCTCTATTCTGAGTATGTTTTTTCAACGTGTATCTTTATAACAACGTCTATCCCTATTTATAAACTTTTTTACTTTGTTTGTCAAGGAATTTTTGCCACTTTTAAAGGTTTTATGCCCATTTGCCTTGATTTTGATGACATAACATCTCCATTGTATGATTATGTAAATAAGCATTATTTCTTTCTTTATTTTGGTATTTTTTTCCGAATCGTTTCAGCTATTGCCACTATACTTTCTTTAGAATCTGTTAGCATATTCTTTTCTTCTTTTTCTTTCTTTTTTATTTCTTCCCAGTTACGTAGCACATCTTCTGAAGAATCTGCTCGTCCTATTCCAAACACATGTGGATGTCTACGGATCATTTTTTCTGATACACCAGTAATAACTTCTTCAATCGTAAATAAACCTTCTTCCTCTGCAATTTGACTATGCATGATAACTTGAAGTAATACATCACCTAGTTCTTCACACATATTATCATAACTACCTGTTTTCTCATATATTCTAATAGAAGAGACCAATTCAGCAGCTTCATCAATCATACAAGTCTCTAACGATGTATGTGTCTGTTCTCTATCCCACGGACATCCGTCTTCTTCCCTTAATTTTGCAATAATTTTTCTAAACTCATCAAATGTATATTTTTCTTGCTTCATTATTCTCCTTCAATTTAGACCTTTTTTATTATTCATTATAGTATTTTTTCTACTTTTTGCAAAGTGTATTGTGCTTTCTTATCAAAAAATGATAGACCATTACCAACTTGAAATCGGTCAACTGATCGATTCTCTGCAATTCAATCCTTCCACTTTTTATACAAATACTCTATTGCTATAGAAAAAAAGTTGAAGAAATTGTATTAGTAACAGTTTTAATTGCAAATAATACTATTATTTTTTGTGAAATCTGTTGTTTTCACAAAAAAATATAGTATATCCTCTACAAAGTATTCTTGTATGGTATTCTTTTTTTACAATAGATGAGGCGTAAGAAAATGAAACAGACAAATGATTTGATAAGAGAACTAAGAGAAGATAGAGATTTAAATCAAGCTGAGATTGCAAAAATTCTTGGCATTGTTCAGCAAACCTACTCGAATTATGAAACAGGACAATTTGAACTTCCGACCAGACATCTTTCCACATTGGCGGCATATTACCGTGTCAATACAGATTTTTTACTTGGAAACACGACTTATAGTGGAGAACTTGATCGGTTAAATGAAAAATATACCGATATGGTAACTACTGGAGAACTCTTATCCGATGCATTATCTCTTAATAAGAAAAATCGTTTAATACTGCAAAGCTTCTTAGAATATTTAAAAGATAAGCAAAATAAATTTTAAAATTGCCGTCCTGTTCTATTCTGAAGAACCTTCCAATAATTCTGAAAATGAAAATGTGACATTTTTTTCATCATTATCTATAAAAACTGTATAACTTTTTGTCTGATAACCATCTTTACGCAAAATAATTGCATGTGAACCGGTCACCTTCGTAAAACTGACTGGTGCAATCCCCATATAAGAACCGTCTAAATAAATCTCTGCTCCTTCAGGTCCATCAATATATATTTTTACTTCCGAAGCATTTATTACTGTATTAGAAGTTGTTATGCTACTTGATGAACTACTTGAACTAAGACTATAAGAATAACTGGTACTTGATGATGAACTTTGATTCGTACTGCTGCTACTTGTACTGTTGCTTGTACTGTTGCTTGTACTGTTGCTTGTACTACTATCGTTTCCTTCTTCTTCCAATTCTATTTCAATATTAGCTAAAGGTGCGCCTACCTTAATAAAATTAGAAATTGGCTTATATCCTGGCGCTGAAATACTAAGTTGGTGTACTCCATATTCCATTTCTATTGTTTCCAAATAATCATGGTTTTCATTATCAATCATTAGTGTTGCATAAGAAGGTATAATATTAAAGGCCAATATCCCTTTCTGTACCTCTTTGATTTCAATTTCTGACAAATCAACTTTTGTTTCTTTATCTCTATTTATCCTTACATCAATTTCTCCAACATTTCCTTTGTGTGACACCAATACTTTATAATCACCTTCTGGTACCGCCAAGAGCATCTCAGATTCAATAGGCTTAATCATTTCCTGACCTATTTCTATCCATCCTCCAACAAAATATTCGTCATTCTGTAATCGTAAATAACCATGTCCCTTTTCTATTATTATGGAGGTAATAACTCGATTATAACCTTTTATCGTGAGTATGTCGCTTTCATTAATATCCATCATTTCTACAATTTCTCCACCAGAAGCAATCACAACATTATCTGCATACATATATTGCTCATCACCTATGCTCATTGATTTTCTATTATGGTCAAAAGAAAAATTTGAAATGTCGCTATATGTCCATGTATTACTTGATACCTGTATACTTCTAATCGTCTTATTATGCACAGAATAAACAACATCCACGATTTCGCCGATAGAAACCTGCTCTAGTGAAAGAATTTCTCCATATTGATCTGATAACTCTGTTGTCCCAGAAATGTGTAACGCATAACGTTCCCCCGAAGGGATTGATTGAAAATTTAATATTTTTTCATCTTTGTTGCTATATATTACAATTGCTGTATCTTCCTTGATCAGTTTTTCATCAATACCATTTTCTTTTGTTATTTCCTGCTTCTTAGGCGTATTATTTAAATCTGTTACAATAAAATAACAAGCCGTGGTCATAATTAATGCTATAAGCGTAATAGGAATAATTACTTTTTTCATATGTGCCTCCAACAATATTACTATGACCTGATTTGTTTCAACAAATAATCCCTTGTATTGTGCTCTGGGTGCTCAAGTACATCTTTTAGCAATAAACTCAAAGTCTCTCCTAATTCTTTACCTGGCATCATGCCGGCAGTGATTAAATCTTTTCCAGATACAGCAAGTTTCTTTAATGACAGGCAGTCGCCTGCCTCTATAATATTCTGATAAAGTTTTTCTATCTCATCGACATATTGCATTTTCTCTTCATTTCTATACTTGCTTTGTGCCGCAATATCGGCTCGCTTTACCGGAAAAAGCATTGGAAATATCTCTTCTCCTACTTTATAAATTGCCTTTCTTATATGTACCATATCCGCTTCTGGTTGATAATCATGATACCTTACAAGTTTTTGAACGATTCTGATTGTATCATTATCAAACTTCAACCTCTGCATAATTTCTTTTGCTAATTTTTCACCCTCTTCATCATGTCCATAAAAATGATGAATATGCTTCTTATCTTCCGTTATACATAGGGGTTTTCCTATATCATGAAAGAGCATTGCTAATCTAAGTAATTTATCTGCTTTAATTTCCTGTATTGTCCTTATAGTATGCTCTCCGACCGTGTACAAATGATGTGGGTTATGTTGCGGTGTTTCCATCATTGCATCAAATTCTGGCATAATTGCTTTTGTAATACCAACTTCATATGCTGTTCTAAATAGTTCTGGGGTTTGTGAAACCAACAATTTAACAATCTCAACTCTTATTCTTTCTCCGCTGATATATTTAAGTGTTGGTGCCAGTTCCTTTATTGCAATCAAAGTATCTTCTGCAATTGTATAATCTAGTTGTGCTGCAAATCTTATTGCACGTAAAATACGAAGTGCATCTTCTGAAAACCGTTCCTGTGGATTACCAACTGCACGAATAACTTTATTCTCTAAATCTGTTCTTCCTCCAAAAGCATCCACTAAACCTTTTTTTTCATTATATGCCATAGCATTGATTGTAAAATCTCTTCTTTTTAAATCTTCTAATAAATCTGAAGTAAAACTGACTTCTTTTGGATGTCTGCTATCTTCATATATGCCGTCTATACGATAAGTGGTTACTTCAAATCCTTCCTCTCCTAACATTACGGTAACAGTACCATGTTGAATTCCTGTATCCACAGTTCGTCTGAAATATCGTTTCATTTCCTCTGGTTTTGCAGATGTCGTAATGTCCCAGTCTTCAGGTATTCTCCCTAATATAGAATCCCGCACACAACCACCGACGACATAAGCTTCATAGCCGCCCTCTTCTAATATATGAATAATGCTTTTCACTTTTTGCGGTAAAATCAATTGCATGCAAACTCTCCATTTAACCCTTAGTAAGCTTTTCCCCAGTATACCATTGTTTTGGCTGGTTTGCCACAGCAAACACATACATCCGAAATCTGCTCTTGCTCAAATGGCATACAACGTGAAGTTGCACCTGTCTCTTCTTTTATCGTTTCTTCACATGCAGAATCACCACACCACATTGCCTTAATAAATCCCGGTTTTTCTTCTACCATTTTTTTAAATTCAGTAGTGTTTGCTGCACTATATGTATGAGATTTCAAGTGCTTTACAGCTCTTGCCAACATATCTTCCTGTATACTTTCGAGTATTTCACCAACTTTATTTTCAAATTCATCCAAAGATACTACTATTTTTTCTCTGGTATCACGACGAACAATAACACATTGGTTTTTCTCAATATCTTTAGGTCCTATTTCAACTCGAATAGGAATTCCACGCATTTCTTGCTCGGAAAATTTCCAACCTGGGCTCTTATCACTATCATCTATTTTAACTCTAAATGCACCAAGTTTATCTTTAATTTCAATTGCCTTCTCTAGTACGCCTTCTTTTTTCTGTTGAATTGGAATAATCAGTACCTGTATTGGTGCAACTTTTGGTGGTAAAACCAATCCACTGTCATCACCATGGACCATAATAATGGCACCAATGATTCTTGTTGACATTCCCCATGATGTCTGATGTACAAACTTTAATTGATTATCCCTATCTGTATATTGTATCTCAAATGCTTTTGCAAATCCATCACCAAAATTATGACTAGTCCCCGATTGTAATGCCTTTCCATCATGCATCAACGCTTCTATTGTATAAGTTGCCTCCGCACCAGCAAATTTTTCTTTATCGGTCTTTTTACCTTTTACTACAGGAATTGCAAGTATTTGTTCGCAAAAATCTGCATACACATTTAGCATTTGCTCTGTTCTAGCTTCTGCTTCCTCTTCTGTTGCATGTGCTGTGTGACCTTCCTGCCATAAAAATTCACGTGAACGAAGAAATGGTCTTGTTGTTTTTTCCCAACGCACAACGCTACACCACTGGTTATATAGTTTTGGAAGATCTCTATAAGACTGTATATCATTTGCATAAAAATCACAAAACAATGTCTCTGAAGTTGGTCTGACACACATTCTTTCCTGCAATTTTTCCAATCCACCATGTGTAACCCATGCAACCTCTGGAGCAAATCCCTTCACATGATCTTTTTCTTTTTGTAGCAGACTTTCTGGAATAAACATTGGCATATATACATTTTCTACCCCTGTTGCTTTAAACCTATCATCAAGCTGTCTTTGTATTAATTCCCATATGGCATAACCTGCAGGCTTAATTACCATACATCCCTTCACATTTGAATAATCAATTAACTCTGCTTTTTTTACTACATCTGTATACCATTGTGCAAAATCTGTTTCCATTGATGTGATCGCTTCTACTAATTTTTTGTTATCATCCATTTTTCTCATTCTCCTTTTAAAATAATTTCTGTCACCTGTAATATAAACGCAAAAATACCCCTATCCCTGCAAGGGACCGAGGTTTCGGCGGTACCACCCTATTTTGCACATTACCATTACGCAATTGTGCACTCTCTCATTTCGTTAACGCCGAAATACGCTGCATTTCATGCAGAGCTCTGAGGTGGGTTCTGAATTGTTCCTTGCAAGAATCTCTCACCATACGGTACCATTTCTCTATTCTAGTATCATCCGCTGATTCTCTCTCTGGGGCAATTTCCAAATTTACTATTCCTCTTCGTTGCCTAACATTGCTAATTATTATTTATACTAGTGCAAAGAATACTTTTTGTCAAATAAATAATCCCATATTTTTAAAAATCGAACTTGTAGGTTTTATTTGAAATAAAAGTTCCTTTTTTGTTTTTGGATGCATAAAGATTAATTTATAGGCACAAAGAGCAATTCCTTCCTCTGCATACATATTTATTTCTTTTGAATCTTTTTTATATCCGTATTTATAATCATTTAATAATGGTAATCCGTGAAATGCCATTTGTACCCGTATTTGATGATGTCTCCCTGTAATCAACTCAACCTCTATTAAATTTTTCATATTATCTACACTTTTATATTTCAGTTCTGCTCTTTTTGCACCCTCTGTATCTTTACTTACAACTCTAGATGTGTTACTTTTCCCGTCCTTTAACAAATAGTCTACCCAAATTGCTTCATCTGTCTTGGGCTTTGAACTAACAATAGCATAATAGTACTTTTTCGTTCTATTCTCCGCTATTTGCTTGCTAAGCGCCGCTGCCGCAACAGATGTTTTTGCAAACACAAGAATGCCTTCTACTCCTTGGTCCAATCTGTGAACCAATCCTATATAGGTATCTTTGCTTCCTTTGCTACTTATGTGATTTTTAAGTTCACTTATCATATCCTTTTCCCCAACTTTGCTTGTTTGTGTAGCAATACCAATTGGTTTATGGCATACAATAATTTCATTATCTTCATATAATATATTCATGTTTTTAGTTTATGTTATCATTAACTATGTGTCAATCTGATAATGATTTCTTTCTAAAAAGAAAATCATATGGCTAAAATATCATGTTTTTGCTATAATAAGTCACATAATTGTATTTGCAATAGCATATTGGAGGTTTCTATATTATGAAAAGAGTTGTTCTTTCAGGTGGTGGAACGGCAGGACATGTAACGCCGAATATTGCTCTCATCCCAGAACTTAAAACGTTGGGTTACGAGATTCATTATATTGGTTCTTATGAAGGAATAGAAAAATCATTAATTGCTGACTTTCCTGTTATATATCATGGAATATCTTCTGGAAAACTACGTCGTTATTTTGATTTAAAAAATTTTACAGATCCTTTTCGTATTTTAAAAGGTTTTTTTGAAGCAAATAAACTTATGAAATCTATTCACCCTGATGTTGTATTTTCTAAGGGTGGTTTTGTTACCGTGCCTGTTGTTATCGCTGCAAAAAGAAATAAAATACCTGCTATTATTCACGAATCAGATATGACTCCTGGCCTTGCAAATAAACTATGTTTTCCCTTTTCTCAAAAGGTGTGCTGTAATTTTCCTGAAACAGTATCTTTATTGCCAAAGGGTAAAGCCGTACTCACAGGTACCCCTATACGTAAAGAACTTTTCCAAGGAGATAAATTATCAGCACTAGCCCTATGCCATTTTTCAACCATCAAACCAACATTAATGATAATAGGTGGAAGCCTTGGTGCTGGTATCATTAACAGAACAATTCGCAGTATACTCCCACAACTACTTGAGCATTATCAGATCATACATTTGTGTGGCAAAGGAAATCTTGATGAATCTTTGAATAGCATAAATGGCTATGTTCAATTTGAATACTGTAAAGATAATTTAAAAGATTTATTTGCTTTAACAGACATTGTGATTTCAAGAGCTGGTGCAAATGCTATCTGTGAATTATTATCTTTGAAAAAGCCTTCCCTTTTGATTCCTTTGTCTGCAAAGAAAAGTCGCGGAGATCAAATACTAAATGCTCATTCGTTTCAAAATCAAGGTTTTTCAATGGTAATTGAAGAAGATTTTCTGACAACTGAACTTCTTCTAGATAGTATAAATATGCTATATGATAACAGACAACTCTATATTAATAAAATGAATCAGTGTAAAAACACTGATTCAACAAAAATAATTATCGATTTGCTCACAGCTTATTAAAAACTGCTGTGTTAATATCATTAAATGTTCTTATAAAATTTATTAACTGCATTTACTACTTTTTCTATATCTTTTTCCTTCATACCATAATACAATGGCAACCTCACCAATCTCTCACTCTCTTTTGTTGTATATTTGTCCTCTCCAAAAAAAGTACCAAATTGCTTACCTGCAGGAGAACTATGAAGCGGAATATAATGAAATACAGTTAGTATATCGTTTTCTTTCATATATTGAATAAAATCTGTACGTTCTTTCAAATCCTTTGTCTTTAAATAAAACATATGTGCATTATGTGTACATTCTTTCGGAATAAATGGTAAATTGACCAATCCTTTTTCTTTTAATGGTTGAAACATTGTATCATATTGATTCCAACTTCTCATTCGATCAGCATATATCTCATCACTTTTTTCCATCTGTGCCCATAAATATGCTGCATTCATATCACTTGGAAGATATGATGAACCCGCCGCTACCCATGTGTATTTATCTATTTGACCTCTATAAAACCTACTTCTATTAGTCCCTTTTTCACGGATGATTTCTGCCTCTTCAATATTGCTCTCATCCTTTATCAGTATGGCACCACCTTCTCCCATACTTAAGTTTTTTGTTTCATGAAAACTCAGACACCCATAGTCTCCTATCGTTCCCAATGGTTTTTGCTTATAAGTAGATGCAATTCCCTGTGCTGCGTCTTCAATCACAAACAATTTATATTGATTAGAAATTTCCATGATTTTATCCATTTCACAAGAAACTCCCGCATAATGAACGGGAACAATTGCTTTTGTCTTCTCTGTAATTGCCGCCTCAATCAATGTCTCATCTATATTCAAAGTATCCTGCCTGATATCAACAAAAATAATCTTTGCCCCCCGTAATACAAAGGCATTTGCGGTTGATACAAAAGTATATGAAGGCATAATTATTTCATCCCCGGCTTTAATATTACACAATAATGCCGCCATCTCAGTTGCATGTGTACATGAAGTCGTCAATAAAGCTTTCTTTGTCCCCAACTTCTCTTCCAGCCATCTATTACATTTTTGCGTAAACTCACCATCTCCGCATATTTTGCGATTATCAATGGCCTTCTCAATATATTTCATTTCTGTTCCCACATATGGGGGAATATTAAACGGTATCATAACTTTATCCTCATATAAATTTAATTATTTTATTCTAACATACGACAATACATAATACAATGTGTGTGAATTGAAAAATTGAAAATTCAACTTATCTATGATAGAATAAAATAATTAAAATAATCTGAGGACACCTATATGCAAAAGACAAATAGAGAAAACATAATATTATTGCTTGTTTCTATTCCGGTAATTGCTTTTACCGTGTTTTTTCTATATCAAATCATTGGAAATATGATTACTTCTTTGGCCTACCCGCTTGAGTATAGAGAAGCTGTAAATATTGCATTTACAAAACAAATATTGGAAGGCAAAAATCCATATTCTCTTTTTGCAATTAGTGAGAATGTTACTCCTGGCGTTATTTATTTATATCCATTTATCTATTGCTATTTAGTTGCTTTTGTGGAACTTATTTTTCCTATTAATTTAGTTTTACTTCATTACCTAGTAAGTCTTTTTTGCATGTTGGGTTCGGCTTTTTTAATTAGTTATATGGTTAATGAACATGGAAAATCACTTATAGCTCCCTCTGTATCTTTTCTTTTGACTCTGGTTTGTCATTGGCGCTACAGTTATATTAGTGCTACTCCTGATAGTTTAGGTCTCTTTGTTTCTATACTGGCTTTATTTATTTTATCTCGTAAAAATTACAAGTATCGGACTATTCTTGTTTCCTTACTAACAGTTTTACAATTCTATATAAAACAATATTTTATATTGTTAGCGGTTACTGCAATTATATACTTTTTGTTTCTTTCAAAAAAAGAATTTGTGAAGTATTTTTTATATTCAGCGATTCTTACTATCCTTTCTGCTATTATTGTAACAATAGCCTTTCCAACTTATTGGACATATGCTTTCTATCTTTTAAAAGGATCTGAAGTTTATTTTAATATTGAACAATTTAAATATGCTCTTGAACAATTTTTGTATATTGGAATATTATATGGTTGTTTCTTTTTGATGATTTTATTAACGATACTGTTTGCTTTTAAACAGCATAAGACAAAAATGAAACTGCATTTTAAAGATATAAATTTACCTTTATTTGTTTTTACTAATCATGTGAACTCTTCATCAAATGATGATTTATTAGTTTTTTGGATAAATTTCTTTACCTGTGGACTTGGCTTGTTTTACTTTGGTTTAAATAATGGGGCCTATTTAACCTACTATCTTCAATTATGGGGTCCTTCTGTTATTTTTATTGGTCTGTTTTGTTTTGAAAAAGCTTTTTCAAAAATAACAAGACGATATTTATTTTTGTTATTTTACTGTTTTTCTATTTTTATAACAATATTTTTAAATATTAGAAAATTACCTTATCATCAATTAGATTATAGCGAACAATTACAATGGTCTAAAGCCTATGACTTATTGGAACAATATGAAACAAATGTATGTTATTATTCTCCACTTATGGCATTTTGGGCTATTGAACATGATAAATACGTTTATGATTTGGGGCATGTTGGAATTGCAACCCAAAAAGATTATGACCGATGGTTAAATGATTCTTTTAGCCAGACTCTATTCCCTTATGCTGGAAATATACTGGAAACAAATTTAAAATATCAAAATAAAATGAATCAGACCATGAAAAACAAAGAATATGCTTTAGTAACACGTGTTAAAGGAATGGATATTGTTTTTTCAGATAATGATCTGTCTTTATATTATGAACTATTATGTACTTTGCCCCTTCGTACAGGAAATAGTGTATATGAAACAGATTTTTGGATACCAAAAGAGTCTTGCCGATGAGATGAAAGGAAATAATAATGAGTGATTTTATTGAAGGTCAAAATCTAATATTAAGACCAATTACAGATACAGATACAGATAATATTCTTAAATGGCGTAACAGTAACGAAGTTCGAAATAATTTTATATACCAGCCGCTTATTACAAGAGAAGAACATTTATCCTGGCTCATTGAAAAAGTTGCAACAGGAAAAGTACTTCAATTTATTATGATTGAAAAAAATAGTAAAAAAGAAATTGGTTCTGTTTATTTAAGAGATGTTGAGTATTGTAAAAAAGAGGCTGAGTATGGTATCTTTATAGGAGAGCCTGATGCGAAAGGAAAAGGATATGGTACTGAAGCTATCTCATTAATTGTAAGATATGCTTTTGATATCATAAAACTTAACCGGCTTACTTTGCGCGTACTATCAAAAAACAAGTATGCCATTCAAAGCTATCAAAAAGCAGGGTTCAAAGAATATTTAAATTCCCCTGACAATATTATAATTCAAGGAAAATCTGAAAGTGTCGTATATATGGAACTACTCAATAAGGAGGTCCTTTCATTGAAAAAAATATCCTATATCATTCCCTGTTATCGTTCATCAAAGACATTAGTCTCTGTGGTTAATGAAATAGATACTACAATGGTCAGAAATGATAACTATGTGTATGAAATTATTCTAGTTAATGATGGGTCTCCTGACAATACTTTTGAAGTTATTTCAGAACTATGTCATACCAATAATAATATCATTGGTATCAATATGTCTAAAAACTTTGGTCAACATGCTGCTTTAATGGCTGGTTTTAGATATGCAACCGGTGATATTGTGGTTTGTTTGGACGATGATGGTCAAACACCCGCAAATGAAGTTTTCAAATTAATTGATGAGCTGGAAGCGGGCGCCGATGTTGTTTATGCTGCCTACTCACACAAAAAGCACTCTTTTACACGTAATTGGGGAAGTAAACTAAATAGCCTAATGGCAGAATTACTATTGAACAAGCCGAAAAATCTTTACATTTCCAGTTATTTTGCTGCCAAAAAATTTATTATAGATGAAGTTGTTAAATATGAACACTCCTATCCGTATGTGATTGGTCTATTACTCCGTACTACAAATAATATTAAAAGCGTTGAGGTAAATCATAGAGAACGTACTATTGGTAATTCTGGATATACTATGCGTAAATTGATTTCACTATGGGTTAATGGATTCACTGCTTTTTCTGTAAAGCCGCTCCGTATAGCCACTTATATGGGAATTCTATCTGCTTTAATAGGTTTTGCTTACGCTATATGGGCTGTAATCAATAAACTTACCAATCCCTATGCCCCAATGGGTTGGACGTCAACTATTATCATATTACTAGTATTAGGTGGTATGATTCTGTTCGTACTTGGACTTATAGGTGAATATATTGGCAGAATATATATCAGTATGAATCATGCACCTCAATATGTAATCCGCCAGATAATAAAGAATCAAGAATAATGGAACTATGACCTTTCTGTTATTATTAATCTTCTACTAGAATACTATATATCTTATTGAGCTCCTCTGCATCTGGGCTGCTAGGACTCCAACCAATCATTTGTTGGTCATCAACATATCTGGGTATTAAGTGTATGTGAAAATGAAATACCGTTTGCCCAGCTGTCACTCCATT
>Ga0209373_10000596_pt1 | contig 55135 bp, 47 predicted proteins | sample Higcelweek5metaG_FD_187173 | JGI IMG/M metagenome (GOLD analysis project Ga0209373, IMG submission 187173) | Freshwater pond sediment microbial communities from the University of Edinburgh, under environmental carbon perturbations - High... | ecosystem: Environmental > Aquatic > Freshwater >... | reverse complement strand
ATGTCGCCGGCGTCCAGCGCAAGGAAATCCGCCAGGGCATCGCCTGCGTCAAGCACCAGAACATGGCCGGCTCCGACATGGGCGACGACCACAAGGAATACTTCGCCGGTGAAGCCGCCCTCAAGGCTGGCGGCGCCCACAACACCATGAACCAGTTCGCCGCAGGCTAAAGCATGTCGCGCAAAAGTGTACAGCGATTTTGTGACAACGACATGCGCCAAAACAAAGACTTAAAGTGCTGAGAGCGAATCTGAAAGATCGCGACGCGCTTTAAGCCAAACGCGAAACAGGCCGGGTCAGCCCTTCTCCCTCAACGAAGGGCTGACCCAAAAACGAAAACCCGCTGTGGCCTCCCACAGCGGGTTTTTGCAATAAACCAGTGGCGATTTCTCCCCGCAGCCAACAAGGGCCGGTCGGGAACAGTTCAGCCCCGCCCTCAGTCCGTGACCGCTTCTGAAACGGCAATGTCGGCAAGGGCAATGGCCGCCTCGCGGGTCGCGGCGGCGGCAATGAAGCGGCCATTATGGCAAAAGCTCGCGCCCTTCACCCCTGAAGCGTTCTCGAGATCGGCACCGGTCAGGCCCGCCCAGGTCAGAGGCAGATCCGCCCTTAGTTCGAAACCCTCATCAGAACGACGAATACCCGTCACGCACCAGTCCTTGTCGCGCGGGTGGACGACGAAAAGCAGATGCTCAGCGCCCGCCTTGATGATGGCGGGCCGAAACGGCATGCCCATAGGCAATTCCAGTACGCGCCCTTCGCCCGTCTTGCGGATGGCATCGAGAACGAGCCCTTCAGCCCGCAATTTGCCTGCGGCAGCGGAAACTCCGGCCTCCACGAAGCTGCGGGCAATCGCCAGCGCCGCATGGAACGCACGCTCGTCCGCTTCGGGGCTCTTGTCGTCGAAGGCGGGCTTCAGCGTTTCGAGAAGCACCGGCAGGGTGAGGCCGGCGAGCGGCCCGGCGACAGAGGGATCGAAGGCACCGTTATCGACCAGATCAACCGGCAGTACGAATTTCTTGTCGAAGGCAGCATGAATGGCCTCGATATGGGCTTCCGGCACACCAAAGGCCGCCAGATAATCGCGACCATAGTGCTTCCACACCAGCCCGAAGGAGCTGTAGGGTTGCCCGTCATCCCGCAGGGGCACGCCGCGCTGATGGTGATCGAATATCCCCGCCACCGCATCATAGGCGCCGCCAACATCGTATATGATCCGGTCCTCGCCCGGCGTGATCCATTCCGGCGCGCGACTGCGCACGATGCGCGCTTCCGGGAAAAGCTGGGTGAGGATAACGCTGGACAGCAGTTCGTCCGCATGGAAGCCACCGGAATGGGTGACGAGATAGTCCGGGTTCATGTCGGGATCGCCTTGTCGTTTGTCTGGATCGTGTTCGGTCAAGACCAGATAGCCTGTGTTAGACCCCACCTCAACCCACGGCCTTTCCGTTTTACCGGATGGTGATAATCTCCAGTTCCTGATCACCGAGACTGACCACATCGCCGACAGTCTTGCCGAACAGAATGCGCGCTACCGGTGACACATGGGAAATCGAGCCCGTTTTGGGGTCGGCTTCGTCTTCGCCGACGATGCGATAGGTCTGCACCCGGCCATCATCACGGCTGAAGGTGACGGTGCTGCCGAACGCGACGGCATCACCCGACACAGGCTGCGGCATGACCTGCGCGGTGCGCAGGCGTTCGGCAAAATAGCGCAGATCGCGAAGCGGTCCGGCCGTCTGCCGCCGTTTTTCGTTGACATCCTCGATGGTGTTGGCCGCCTCGAAGGCTTCACGCGCCTCCGCCATCTCCCGTTCCAGCATTTTCAGCCCGACCTCCGTCACAAGGTTGGGGTGAGGCGAGACGGGCCGATCCGGCAGCAGGGTTTCCGATGCCGTTTCCGCACTTTCTTCCTTGGTGAAGGCAACGCTCACGCTTGAACTCCGTTTGTCGATAAAGCCCCCCAATACCCCATGGTGGGCACCAGGTCACGTGCCAGCACAGCACGAAACGGACGTCGCCGGTGCGCGACGCCCGTCTTCATTGCCGATCTCAGAGGACGAGCCGGAACCTCGCGAAGCCGTTTTCACCGTCACCGGCGTCCTCGATTTTTGCGCCCTTCACCTCACCGGCGTAGGCGCGTGCCTTGGGACCGGTTTCGAACAGGGCAGTCGCGTCCTTTACCGGCGCGAACGACCAGTTGGCATCGGCAGCGGGATTGATCGTGCCTTCCGCGACGATGTAGCGGACGATCACATCACGATTGGTGTCCGGCGCTACGAAGATCACCTTGTCGGCCGCAATCTCCGGAAACTTGCCACCGCCGCCGGCGCGATAATTGTTGGTCGCCACCACGAATTTCTGCTCGGGATCGACCGGCTTGCCCGCGAAAGCAAGATCGACGATTCGGTGAGCGTCAGGGTTGGCCAGCTTGCCGTCCTTGTCGAAACGAACGGGCTGCGAAAGGTCGATCCGATAGGTCACGCCGTCGATCACGTCGTAATTGTAGGATGGGAAATCCGCGTTGAGCAGCGCTACATCCTTGTCGCCGGGTTTCACCTGATTGAACATGCCCGCCGACATTTCCAGCCAGTTCTTCACCTGCGCACCGGTGACCAGCACCGCCTGCACCGTGTTCGGATACAGATAAAGATCAGCGACATTCTTGATGGCGATATCGCCGGCCGGAACGTCCGTGTAGTAATCTGCGCCGCCGCGCCCGCCGGCCTTGAAGGGCGCCGCGGCCGAAAGCACGGGAAGATCCTTGTAAGGGCCCTCCTTCAGCATGTCCTTGATGTACCATGTCTGGGCGTTGGAAACGATCTGCACGGAGGGATCGTCTGCCACCAGTGCGAAATAGGAGTAAAGCGGCGCGGATGTCTTGCCGACGGCGCGGCGCACATAGGCGAGCGTGGCATCATGCTCGGCCTGTACGGATGTGGTCACCTCCGGCTTGTCCCTCACGTCAGCGACAATCTTGCGGTTCTCGTCGCGGTGATAAATCGGGCGCGCTTCCGTGGTAAAGTTGACGATCTTCCAACCCTTGCCGTCCTTTTCGATCAGAAGATCGATGAGACCGAGATGCGAGCCCCAGAAGCCGGCCATCACCGCCGGCTTGCCCATCAGCGTACCCTTCACCGGATCGGCACCGGCAATGCCGTCCCACGTCTTCGGGCCGGGGAAGACGAGGTGCTGGTGGCCGGTGAAGACCGCGTCGATGCCGGACACACCGGCGAGATAAAGCGAGGCATTTTCCATGCGCTCGCTCTGCCCCTTGCCGTCGATACCCGAATGAGAGAGCGCGATCACGATATCGGCGCCCTCTTCCTTCATCACCGGCACCCAGGCCTTGGCGGCGTCCACGATATCGCGGGTCTGAGCCTTGCCTTCGAGGTTCTTCGCATCCCAAAGCATGATCTGCGGCGGCACAAAACCGATGATACCGACCTTGACCGGGCTCTTGGCGCCGGCCCCGTCAACGATCTCCTTTTCGAGGATGACATAGGGTTTGAAGAACAGGTCGTCCTTCTTCGGATCAGCGGCAAGCGCGCCTTTGGTCAGGTTGGCGCAGACATAAGGATGCTTTGCACCGGCCAGGGTGTTGAACATGAAGTCGAGCCCGAAATTGAACTCGTGATTGCCGAGCGTACCGCAGTCGTACCCCAGCACGTTCATGGCCTCGATGACAGGATGCATGTCGCCCGCTTTCATGCCGCGCTCATAGGCGATGTAATCCCCGAGCGGGTTGCCCTGGAGAAAATCGCCATTATCCACCAGCATGGAGTTTCCGGCCTCGGCACGGATTGAATCGATGATGGCCGCCGTGCGGGCTAGCCCCAGCGTGTCGTTCGGCTTGTCAGCATAGTAGTCATACGGAAAGACGTGAACGTGAATGTCCGTCGTCTCCATGATGCGCAGATGCGCCTGATTCGCAGCCGCCCGCGCGGCAAAGGGATGCAAAAGCACCAGCGCCGAAGAAGCGGCTATGCCGCCAAGCAGCGCGCGACGGTTCAAACGAAGGGTTTCGGTGTGAAATAGCATGGCGGACTGCCTCCTCTGCGTGTGTTTTCGCCGGGTTGTAAGGCCAGCGTAAGCTTTATCCGGCAAGAGTGCATCGGCAAAATGAATGACAAAAAGACGAGGGTGGCGAAAAACGCGACAGGTCGTGTGCGACATCCAAAGAATGGGAAACCATTTTCACGCCGGGTCCGTCTCGAACCGTTGACAAACCGCAGGAAGCCCCTTTTATCCCGCTGGTTTCGGATTTTGAGCCCGTCATTTTTCACCCCCAAGATATGGGGAACGAAAGCCGGCCCACGGCCTTCGTAAAATCGAAGTCATTTCCTGCTTATCTGCCCGCCGTCGGCAGAGGCGGAACAACAGGAGGGTGCATGCTGCATATTGCGCTGCGCGGGTGGCATGCGGTCGGCGGCTGGTCCGCCGAAGAGACCAGACACGATGAACCGACGCTCGGCGTTCCCGGCGGATCGGAGCGACGGAACCGTTTTTTACGGAATGCGACCCGCGTGCTCATCCGTGCGCTGACCTTCTGCATGTTCCATGAAGCTTTTTTGGATGAACTGGCTGTACTGACCCTTCTTCTGGGCACCCTTCAGGTCCGTCAGCGGGAAGTAGGCCTTTTTGCCGGTTTGCCGCTCATAGCGACCCTCAGCCGGCGCAAACCCATATGCGATGCGGAAATGGCACGGGCCATCACCGTGGCAAACAACGGCGCCGCCGCTGACGCCCAACTGGTGAGACTTGGCGACAAACAGATTCTTTGGTCTGCCGATGGGCAGAGCTTCCTCATGTATGCGCGTCAGGGCGGCAAGCTGATCGCCCTCTTCGATCCCGTTGGCCCGAGCGGCAACTGGAACGAACTGGCCCGGGCCTTCCGCTCGCTCGCGCGCCGGCGCAACTGCATTCCGGTCTTCTACCAGGTGTCAGAAGCATTTCTTTCCCTCAGCGCCATGGCCGGTATTCGCGGATACAAGCTCGGTGAACTCGCGGAAATCTCCCTGCCGGCCTTTACCATGAATGGCGGCGACTGGGCCAATCTGCGACGCGCTATCAACCGCGCCACCCGCGATGGCCTCACCTACGCATTCCTTTCACCGGAAGAGGTGCCTGCTGTTCTGGATGAACTCAGGGCCATTTCGGATGCCTGGCTTGCCCATGGCGGCACACGCGAAAAACGCTTCTCCCTCGGCGCCTTCGACCCCGCTTACGTTGCGACCTCTCCGGTGGCTGTCGTGCGCATGGACGGCCACATCGTTGCTTTCGCCAACGTGCTGACGACCGAAAAGGGCGCGGCCTTTGTCGATCTCATGCGGTTTCTGCCCGGAGCTCATCGGGGTGCCATGGATTTCCTCATCGTGAAACTGATCGATGATTTGAAGGCCAGAGGCTTTCAGGCGCTGAACCTTGGCATGGCACCGCTTTCCGGTCTTTCATGCGGCCCCGGTGCGACGCTCTGGGAGCGTGTTGGTGCCTTCGTTGCCCGGAATGGCAACCGCTTCTACGGTTTCCAGGGCCTCTATACCTTCAAGGCGAAATTCGAACCGGACTGGCGCCCTCGCTATCTGGCCGTTCCCTCCGGCACCAGCCCCTATCTTTCTGCTGCGGCAACCGCCACTTTGATAGCCGGTGGACTCTCGGGGATTTTCCGCCGATGAGGCGAGCCATTGCCTGCTTCTTCGCGGCGTTGGCACTGGTGGCCGGTTTGAGTTCCGATCTGGATGAGACGCGCCTCAAGACCGGCGGCATTCCGGATCCGGTGGTTCTTTTGCCGGATGGCGATGCCATCGCCGAGATTGTGCTCCTCTCCGACCGGGATGGCTGGACGACACAAGACGATGCCACGGCGGAAATGCTGAAGGCCGAAGGCGCCATCGTTATCGGCATCGACCAGACGCAGTGGCTTGCCGCGCTGGAGTCCGAAGAACAGGATTGCGCCTATCTCGTTGCTCCCATCGAAAGCCTGGGCAAGCAGATCCAGCGACGCCTCGGGGATGGCGCATATCGCGCGCCGATCATCGCCGGTCGCGGCGCGGGCGGTGCGTTGGCACTGGCCATTGCCGCCCAGACGCCTGACGCCACGGTGGAGCGAACCATCGCGATTGACCCCGAGCCTTTCGTGCGGATGAACAAGCAGCTCTGCACCCCGGCCGACAAGGCACGGGTTGCTGATGGCGTGCGTTATGGTCTGCCCGATACGGGCCTCGCAAATCCGGTGGACATCAATTTGACGGATGCCGCACAGGACGATGTGCCGCTGGTGAAGCTCGCCCCCCTGCCCAAGCTTTCGGTCACGCATGTTGCGGGCGACGCACAGGCCATTCTGACATCGGCGCTGTCCGCCCGCGTGAAAGCCGGCAAGAATGCCGCCGAAAAGCTCCCCCTTGCCGTTCTCGACGCCACCGGCACCCGCAAGGTCCTCGCCATCATCATCTCTGGCGATGGCGGCTGGCGTGACATTGACCAGCAAATCGCCGCCTATCTTCAGGACGATGGCATTCCCTCCGTTGGCCTTGATGCTTTGCGCTATTTCTGGAGGGAGCGGACACCAAAGGAAACGGCCGCCGCCCTTCAGGGTATCATCGACACCCATGCAGTCAGTAGCGGCGAAGCGGATATCCTGCTGATCGGCTATTCCTTCGGCGCGAATGTCATGCCGGCCACCTACCTTGCCATGGACGAAGCCCATCGACGTCGGGTAAAACTCGTTTCGCTGCTTTCCATTGAAAAGAAAGCGGATTTTCAGGTGTCCGTTCTCGGCTGGGCCGGAAAACAGGCGGAGGGACGCGGCGGCGACCCCATCGCCGCCGCGCGCGACATTCCACCGGATATTCTCCAGTGCATTTATGGCGAAGAGGACGAAGAAAGCGGTTGCCCCGACCTCGCTGGTACGGGCTCCGCTATCGTGAAGCTGACCGGCGGGCACCATTTCGACGGCGATTACCGGGCGCTGACGACACGCATTGTCAGCGCCTATGACAAGACCCTGATTGACTGAAACAGTGCCCCATCAAACCATAAACTGTTCGGGCCAGTCGCGATAAAGCGCGACTTGCCCTTCCCGGCGCAGCTTGGCGACTTCGGAAAGATCGATTTCCCCGTAAAGCCAGCGGCTATCGGGTGTGAAAACCGCTTCGCTTTCCGCCCAGACGCCGCTCGGCGGCATGCCGTAATCGGCGGGAACATAGAGCGCCGCACGCCCGGCATTCTCATCGACCGCCGGCGACCACGGGGCAAAGCCGGCGGTTGGCGAAACAAGCACGGCAAACTGGTTTTCCAGCGCCCGCGCCTGTGCACCGATGCGGACGCGATGATAGCCCGCCTCGGTGTCGGTGCAGCTCGGGGCCAGAACGAGATCGACGCCCCTTTCCGCCAGACGGCGGGCGAGCATCGGAAACTCAATGTCGTAGCAGATCAGGATACCGACACGCCCGAAGGGCGTTTCGAAGGTCTGCAAGCCATCAATGCCACCGGCGATGAACCACTGCTCGCGCTCGAAGCGAGTCATAATGATCTTGTCCTGATGGCCAAGCGAACCATCCGGCCCGAAAAGGAATGCGCGATTGCGGTATTTGCCATCGGCATCGGCCACCGGCGCGGAACCGGGACAAAAATGGACCGCGTGTCTGCGCGCCAGATCCTCACACAGTTCCAGCCAGCGCGGGATGAGCGGCTGAATGCCGAAAATCGACTTCTGCAAGTCACCCCGCTCATTTTCCGGCAGAAGCCCTGTCAACGTCATGGCGGAATATTCTGGCAAAAGCAGAAGCTCGGCGCCGGAAGCGACGGCTTCGCCGACCAGAGCATCGAGATGCGCGGCATAGGCTTCCCAATCATCGAAGAGTTCGATGGCATATTGGCAGGCGGCGAACTTCACCATCAGCGTATTTCCTTCATCCAGAATGACATGGGCTTGGCGGTTTCACCGGCCTCGCCGAGATCGCGCCACACATATTCGGTTCTAAGCTCGGGGTGATGGACATAGCCGCGATGCGCCCAGAAGGCATCGAGCGGCTGATAATCGGCCGGACGCAGAGGATGATCGGCGGGACGTTCCACCGCGCAGAAGCAGCACGTATCGAAACGTTCAAGGCGGCGGGCATGCGCCTCGCGCTCCTCGAAAAAGCGCACGCCAATGCCCTGCCCACGATAGGATGGCATCAAGACCGACTCGCCGAAGTAGAAGATACGCTGCGGATCAAAGCCGCCCTTGAGGAACGGCGCCTTGAATTCCGCAGTCTCATCCGCCATGGGCAGGCCGGTCGAGGCACCGACGACCATATCCCCGTCGAGCGCCAGAACGAACACGCTGTCGGGCGAGGCCGCATAGGTCGCCACATAAGCCTGCTCGTATTCGAGGGTTCCCTCATAAAGATAGGGGAATGCGCGAAACACCGATATCCGCAACCGGGCGAGATCATCAATGAAAGGTGGAATGTCGCAGCCCTGACGCACCAGAATTCGCATGTGTATTTCCGTACTATGCAATGTCTCTGCCCTGCTATAGGAAATCGGCTTCAATTTAGCCATGCCTTTCAGACAGCAGGGAAACACGATGAGCGCCGTCGACGTCATTCGCGCCTATTACGATGCCTTCAACCGGCAGGATATGGAAGCTTTCCTGGACCTCCTGACCGATGATGTCGCCCACGACATCAATCAGGGTGGCCGACACCTGGGCAAGCAGGCATTTGCTGAATTCATGGAGCATATGAACCGCTGCTACCGCGAAGTGCTGACTGACATCGTCATCATGGAAAATGCCGATGGCACGCGTGGTGCTGCCGAATTCGTCGTCAATGGCGAGTATCTGGTGACTGACGAGGGCCTGCCGGAGGCCAATGGCCAGAAGTATGTCCTGCCGGCCGGCGCCTTCTTCGAAATCCGAAACGGCAAGGTCGCCCGCATTTCAAACACATATAACCTGAACGACTGGATCGCTCAGGTTATCGGCTAAACCGAGTGTAGGAGCCCTCTGAGGCCTCTCGCTTTACGAGGCGAGGGCCCAGGACTGTCGGCCGGCCTCCACGTCGGACGGCAACCGGAACGCGCCGACCAGGGAAGCCAGTTCACCGGCCTCCGTTGCCAGCGTCATGGCAGCGGCGGTCTGTTCCTCAGCCATTGCAGCGTTCTTCTGCGTCATCTGGTCAAGCTGGTTCACGGCATTGTTCACTTCCGCAACGCCGGCAGACTGTTCATGCGCTGCGGTTGCGATGGCGTCGATATGCGTTTCGATTTCCGCGATGAAGCCGCCGATCTCGGCGAGTGCCGTGCCCGTGCGAGCGACAAGATCCACGCCATCTCCGACATTGCTGCTGGACTTGGTAATCAGTGCCCGAATTTCCTTCGATGCCTCGGCCGAACGCTGGGCAAGCTGGCGCACTTCCTGCGCGACGACCGCAAAGCCCTTGCCGGCTTCCCCGGCACGGGCTGCCTCGACACCGGCGTTCAACGCCAGCAGGTTGGTCTGGAAGGCTATCTCGTCGATCACACCGATGATGTTGGTGATCTCACGGGAACTCTCTTCTATCTTCTGCATCGCGGCTCGCGCCGCGTCCACGACTTCCGCCGATCGGGCAGCACTTTTCGTCGCCTGTCCCGTTACCGAGCGCGCCTCGCCGCTGCGCTTGGCGGAGTTCTTGACGTTGACCGATATCTGATCGAGCGCCGCCGCTGTTTCTTCGAGCGACGCGGCCTGAACCTCGGTACGGCGGGACAGGTCATTGGCCGCGTTCGACATTTCCACCGACGCACCGTTCAGGTTGCCTGCACATTGGGCGATACGGACGAAGGCATCTCCGAGACGAGCGACTGAACCGTTGAAATCAGCGCGCAACGTTTCGAAATCCTCGGCGAAACGATCATTCAGACGAGCAGCGAGATCGCCATGCGCCAGTTTATCGAGCCCACCGGCAAGCCCGGCTGTGGCAACCTTCAGGCGGTGCGCCGCGTCCTGTTCGGCCTTTTCCTGAGCGGCGATGCGGTCCGCATCCACCTGCCGGCGCATGGCTTCAGCCTCGGATTGCAGCTTTTCACGTTCGAGGGCCGACTGGCGGAACACCTCTATGACTTCGGCCATCTTGCCCACCTCGTCGCGGCGACCGCTGGCCGGCACGACGACATCAAGCGTTCCGCCCGCAAGATCGCCCATGATACGGGTCATCTGCGCCACCGGCTGAATGGCGCGGCGACGGATCAGGAAACCGCCGAGAATACAGCCCGCCATGCTCAGGCCAGCGGCGATCATGGCAATGACGTTCCAGAAGGCAACCGATGAACGCGCATGTGCCTCGACGGAGGTGAGGTGCGCCGCTGCGATATCCACCAGCTTCACGACTTCGGTGCGGTGCGTGTAAAATGCCTTGGTAATGGCGGGAAGCGCCGCTGCCGCTGCTTCGGGTGCTGCATTGGCCTCAGTCAAACCGGTTTTTTCCACCAAAGCCCAGAAGGCCTTGCCTGTCGGAATAACCTGGTTTTCCAATTGCGCCTGCTCATCCGGCTGGAGGCCCTCTCGCTTCCAGTAGGCTTCGCGTTCGAGGAATTCTTTCTTGAGTCCTGCGAGCTTCGCCGCGTTTTCAACCCGCTTTTCGGGATAGGCTCCGGTCTCGAGGCTCAACATATAGGCTTCGGTGACAAACAGCGGCGGAGGAAGCACATCTGCAATCACGTCCTTGCCGTCAATAATCTCCCGGTACATGGGGCTGCCGATTTGCAATGTGGAAACGACGTGGTTCCCGATCGCAAGCAGGACAACAAGCCCGATAATAAGAGAAACCATGATCATGCTGACGAGATGCGATAGACTTTTCGACATGCGCGGCTCCCGAAGCCTCTGTAATCGTTCCGATCACAATGCGCCTGAGATGTCATCATGACCCCACCGCATCCATTCGTCCGACCTGCATCGTCCGGCGCGAATGTCCTCCAAAAAGACAATCGTAAGTAATATCGGAGAAATGCGTAAACAAACGCTTTATAATTTAGCATCGCCTTTATGATGCGACGCAAAGCAGGATGAAAACAGCGGAAGGCAGGCCATTTGCCGCATTGTGGGCGCATGGCGAAAGCGCTACCTCTGGGCGATGGAGACAGGACCATGATGATTTCGGCCCGACGACTGCGACTCGCACTGCACATTCTTTGCGCGGTGACCTTGCTCGTTTTCGGTTTTGCCCATCGACCTGCAGCAACTCAGACCAGCGCGGTGCTTACACTTTATAGTCTGCCGGACGGCACGGTGCCGTCGCTGTGCGTTACCGGCGGCTTCGATCACGATCATCCGGACTTTGGCAACGGTTGCGAGGCCTGCCGCCTCGCGGCCTCAATCCTGCTTCCGACACCCCATGACGCCGTAAGCCCGCCCCTCCTTCGCGAGGTTGCACTGCTTGGGCCGGTCATCACGCCGCCCGAAACAGGCCGACCATTCCAGCCGCACGCAGCTCCCCGCGCACCTCCTGCTTCCGTCTTCATCTGAACCCATGGAGACGACAGAGTGAAGCCAATGCTTCACGAAGGAGATGACAATGACTTTTTTTCCATGCGCCCGCATTGCGAAGGACGCGATCCGATGAAGCGCAACAATGCCATTCGCCACGTGATCGTGGCCCTCAGCATCGCGATCGTTCTGCTTGCAGGCGTCATGACCTGGGTGCTACGCAGCGCGCCCGAGAATATGCCCGTCGAGTTCGGCACCGCCTTTACCCTGACGGACGACAACGGTCAGCCGATTACCGAAAAGGCACTCTCCGGCCATCCGTCCCTCATTTACTTCGGCTTCACCCGTTGCCCGGAGGTGTGCCCGACCACGCTTTACGAGATGTCCGGCTGGTTCAATGCACTCGGTAACGACGCCAAGGACCTCAATGCGTTCTTCTTTTCGGTCGATCCGGAACGGGACACCCCGGAACTGATGCACAACTATTCCGCCGCCTTCACCGATCGCATCGTTGGCATCACGGGCGATCCTGCGGAGATGCAGAAAGTAATGAAATCCTGGCGCATCTTCGCCCGCAAGGTGCCGACTGAAGGCGGCGATTACACCATGGACCACACCGCCTCCGTGCTGATGCTCGATTCCCGTGGCAATTTCAAAGGCACGATCAGCTATGGCGAAGCGGCGGATTCGGCGATTGCGAAAATCCGCGAATTGCTGAAGTCAGGCTGAGCTTTCCGGCGGTTCTCCGATATAGACGGCGCGCGGGCGAATGAGATGGCCGTCCGCGCGCTGTTCCAGCGCCTGCGCGATCCAGCCCACCGTTCGCCCAAGCGCGAAGATCAGAAAGGCCGCACCTTCCGGCAGGTTCAGGAACCGCCGGAGCGCCACCAACGCGAAGTCGATGGACGGACGTTCGCCGACAAGATCCTCTACCCCGGCAAGAACGTTGCGGATTTCGGCGCTCTGCGGCAGGATTGGCGCCAGCAACGTCTGGGCGCGAATATCTCCCTCCGGATAAAGCTGATGACGAAAACCCGGCAGCGTGCCGCCGCTCGCCAGCCGTTCGCGCAGATCCCCGGTAACGCTTTCCGCCCGCAAACCGTTCCAGAAGTGTTCGACCCGGAAGGTCATGAAACCGTGCTTTGGCCCTGAAAGCGCGGCAAGCCCGCCCGCTACAGCCGCCCGCACCGACGCACCCGTTGAGGCGACACAGCGCGCCGTGAAGCCGGAGGCATTCAACTCGTGATCGGCACACAGCACCAGCGCACGACGAATGAGGTTCGCGCCTTCCGCACTCTGCCCCCATGCCCGCGCCAGGCGCTCATGCACCGGTTGGGCGTCCGGCTTGCCCCGCACCGCCGCCGCCGTCATCAACCGGACGAGTGCCGCGCAGGCGGGCAAAAGCCGGGCCGGATCGGTGCGCCACGCTGCCGTCGGTTCGTCCTGGCTGGCAGCCACAAAATAGTGCAGCAGCGTTTCATGGGCCGGCGCCGCTTCACCCAGATCCAGCAAGGCGGCGAAAGCCGGGGCCAATTCCGGCGGCTCACCGGTAAAAACGTCCGCTTCCGGTGCGCCCCACAGAAGAGCGGCCACATGCTCCAGATTCGCCTCTTCGGCCAGCTTCGCCGCGTCCTGCCCCCTGTAGTAGAGCCGACCGCCGGTAATCAACGTCAGTCGGGATTCGAGCACCGGCACACCCCAGTCGATGGCCGAACGCGCCACCTCCTTCGGGCGGCGTCCGCGTCTGCGTTCGGCAGCAAGCCTGTCAACCGCTGCGGCACTGTAGAGGCTGGAGCGGCCGTCCTTCGATGAATGTGCCGTGAGCAGGCCGCGACTGACATAGGCGTAGAGCGTCGCCTTCGAGATCCCAAGCCTGTGAGCCGCCTCATCTGCCGTCACCATCGCCGCCATGGAAACCTCATATTGATTTGAATTATCAATATTGACGATAACGTCCCGTCATCGTGTTGTGAAGCCTCGCGACATCCTTGGAGGACACGATGACAGGCACCCTCAACGCCCTTTCACATCTCTGGCTTGCCCTTGGTGGCGCACTCCATTGGGTCGAACACGTGCAGGAGCGCGGCGAGGGCAATCTTCCGTCCGCCTTCGCCGTCAGCGACCTTGCGGCGGCAAGCATCGGCGCTGCCGGACTGGCGCTGGCCGAATGGTGCGACATGAACGGTGCGCCATCCGGCAACGTCGCGCTCGACAGGCGACTGGCCAGCCTGTGGTTTTCCTTTTCGATCCGTCCGGATGGCTGGAGCCTGCCGCCCGCCTGGGACGCCATCGCCCCCGATTATCGAACGGCGGATGGCTGGATCAAGCTCCACACCAATGCCCCGCATCATAGGGCCGCGGCTCTCGGTGTGCTCGAAACCGCAGCGGAACGGGAAAAGGTCGCCGCCGCCGTCGGCCTCTGGCAGGCCGATGCGCTGGAAACGGCCATTGTTTCCGCCGGCGGGTGCGCCGCCGCCATGCGCAGCCGTTCGCAATGGCTTGCTCATCCGCAAGGCGTTGCCGTGGCTACGGAACCGCTTGTTTACTGCGAACGGGAGGGAAGCGCGGGTGACAGGAGCCATCGGTTCGACATAGCGCGGCCTTTAAAAGGCATAAAAGTGCTCGACCTGACGCGTATTCTTGCCGGGCCGACCGCAACACGGCTTTTGGCCGGGTTCGGCGCAGACGTGCTACGCATTGACCCACCGGATTGGGAGGAGCCCAGCCTTGCGCCCGATGTAACACTTGGAAAGCGGTGCGCCCGGCTCGACCTCAAGACAGAGGCTGGACGCGCCGTCCTGCGCGCCCTTGTCAGAGAGGCGGACATCCTCGTATCCGGCTATCGCGCGGATGCGCTGGAACGAGTGGGTTTTGGCGCGGAGACGCGGCGGGCACTCAATCCCGGTCTGATCGATGTCAGCCTCGATGCCTATGGCTGGAGCGGGCCCTGGGCCAGACGTCGCGGCTTTGACAGCCTCGTACAGATGAGCGCTGGCATTGCCGAAGCCGGCATGCGGGCCAGCGGCGGAGACAGGCCAGCACCTCTGCCGGTACAGGCAATCGACCATGCGACCGGCTACATTCTGGCCGCCGCGGCCATTCGGGGGCTGGTGACAAGACAGCACACGGGCTGCGGCTCACGTTGGCGCACGTCTCTCGCCCGCGTTGCCGAATTTCTTTCGGCCTTGCCGGCAGGCGAAACGAGCGCTCAGTTTTCGCCCCTCTCTGACGCTGATTTCACCCCGGCCATCGAGACAACCGCCTGGGGACCGGCGCACCGGCTTCGTCCGCCGCTAACTATGGCAGGCAGAACGATCACCTGGGATCGCCCGGCGGGACGACTTGGCGCCGACATTGCCCGCTGGTGTTGACGCCAAGTCAGGTCCGGCAAACGGGCCCAATGGGACAACCAACCTGCCCGCTTTTTAATACTTTATCACAATCTTAAGCATAAGCGGTAAAGATTGATTCAATTCAACCTATTGCCGGACCCCCTCATGGCCTCGCTTTCCCTTGGATTTTCATCGGACTCGAAGAACGTTCTTCGAGCGCTGAGCCGCTCGCTCGCCATCATCGAATTCGACCTGAAGGGCAACATTCTCGACGCCAACGAGAACTTCTGTCGTGCGATGGGCTACGCGCGGGAAGAGGTCATCGGCAAGCATCACAGTATTTTCGTGGATGAGGACGAAGTGCGTACACCCGAATACGACGCCTTCTGGGCCCAGCTTGGTGAGGGCCATTTCCAGCAGAAACAGTACAAGCGCTATGGCAAGGGTCATCGACCCGTCTGGATCGAGGCGACTTACAACCCGGTCTTTCGTGGCAAGCACCCTTACAAGGTCGTGAAGATCGCGACCGATATTACCAGCGCCAAGGCCAAGGCTCTGGACGACGCCGGCAAGCTTGATGCGCTGTCGAAATCGCAAGCGATCATCGAATTCAGGCCGGACGGCACGATCATTGACGCCAACGAGAACTTCCTGTCCGTTCTGGGCTACAGGCACGACGAGATCATGGGCCGTCACCATTCGATGTTCTGCGAGCCAGCCTATGCCCATTCCGCCGCCTATGCTGATTTCTGGGCCCGGCTGGCGGCCGGACGGTTCCAGACGGATCAATTCACGCGCATCACCAAGGCCGGCGACGAGGTCTTCATTCAGGCCAGCTATAACCCGATTTTCGATGATGCCGGCAAGGTCATCAAGGTGGTGAAGTTCGCCACAGATATTTCCGGTCGCGTCAAGGCAATGAACGAGCTGGCCGCCGGCCTGCATCGCTTGTCCGATTGCAATATCCGCTTCACAATGGACCATCCGTTCACACCGGAATTCGAAAGCCTGCGCAACGATTTCAATACGTCCATTGGCAAGTTTCAGGAGACGCTGGAACAGGTTCTGCGGCAGACAACGGGTCTGAGCGAAAACGGCAACACCATGCGGGACAGTTCCGACAGCCTCGAACAGCGCACCTACCAGCAGGTGACGGCCCTTCGCCAGACCACGACGGCGCTAGACAACATCACCGTGACCATTCGCGAGTCTCACGTTCGTACCAACGAAACTCGGGCCCTGGTGCGCGATGCAAGCCGCGCCGCAACCGACTCCGTCTCCGTTCTCAATTCCACCGTAGAAGCGATGGATCGTATCGAAATGGCGTCGAAGGAGATTGCCAGCATCATCGACGTGATCGATGAAATCGCCTTCCAGACCACACTCCTCGCGCTGAATGCCGGCGTGGAGGCCGCCCGCGCTGGCGAAAGTGGCAAGGGGTTCGCGGTCGTTGCACAGGAAGTGCGGGCGCTCGCCCAGCGCTCGGCTCAGGCCGCCCAGGAAATTGCCCGCCTCATCAGCCACTCCTCCAGTGAAGTGAAGGACGGCGTGCGTCTGGTCAACGATACCGGCGATGCACTGCGCCGTATCGAAACCTTCGTTCACACCATCGATGAGAATGTCGAGGCCATTGCGCGCACCTCTGTCGTTCAATCGGAGCAGCTCTCGGAAATTTCCACCGCCGTCAACGCCATCGACCGGATGGCGCGAGAGAACATCGACATGGTCGGCGGCATGAATTCGGTCAGCCGGGCGCTCGCCGAGGGCGCCGATACGCTTGCCGCGCTCGTGCGCCGCTTCAAGCTGAACCGTCGTAGGGCAATCCGCGAGCCGGGGTCACTAGCCGCTTCCGCCGCGTCCTCCGAAAGCCCGAAAAACGCCGCCTGATCCTAACGCTGGTTGGCGCGCGCCGCCTTCACCATACGTTCGAGAATCTCGTCCAGAATGGGCTTTGACGTGGCGAAGTTCATGCGGACATACTTTGCCCCATCCGGATGGAAGGCTTCGCCGGGACTGAAACCAACCCGCGCGTGGGTGAGGAAGAAATCGTGTGCTGTGCCCTCGATGCCGAGATCCGAGCAATCGAGCCAAAGCAGGTATGTCGCGTCAGGCAGGTGAAACCGCACAGCCGGCAATTCGCGCCGCAACGTCTCCGCCACATGCTCGCGCATGACGTGGAGATGCGTGAGAACGCCATCCAGCCACGCCTGCCCTTGCGTCCAGGCCGCAATGGTCGCGTCAATGCCGATGTGGTTGACAGAGCCCAGCACCCGCGCCGGGACCCTGTCATGAAAACGCGTCAGAAGATCGTCTGAGCCGAAGGCCGCCACCGCGCAACGCAGACCGGGAATATTGAAGCCCTTGGTCGCCGAACTGAGCGTTATGGTGCGTGCTTCAGCCGCGGCAGACAGCGAGGCGAAAGGAATGTGACGCGCGCCGGGATAAAGAAGGTCCGCATGGATTTCGTCGGACAGGACGATCAGGTCATGCCTTTCCGCAAAGGCCAGAACAGCCTCAAGCTCGACGCGGGAAAAGGCCCGCCCTGTCGGGTTCTGCGGGTTGCAGAGCACGAAGATGCGGGTGCGTTCGTCGATGGCCGCCTCCAGCGCCTCCAGATCGAAGGCGTAGCTGTTTTCCGTGCGCACCATCTGCAACGGCACGAGGGTCCGCCCCGTCGCCACGATGGATTCACGGAAAGGCGGGTAGTTCGGCACCTGCACGATGACGCCGTCGCCCGGCTCTGAAAACGCGAGGATCGCGGCGTTGATGCCCTGGACAAGATCGGCCAGCGCAATGACCTGACCGGCCGGCACGGTCCAGCCGTAACGAAGCGCCATTCGTTCTGCAAAGACCGTTGCCAGCGGCAGGTGCGGACGATCGCCGCCACGCAGCGGGTAGCCGTAGTCCTGCGCCTCGACGGTTTCGAGAATGGCGGCCTGCACAGCCGGAGCCACCTTGAAATCCATGTCAGCCACAAAAGCCGGCAGCACGTCAGCAGGGTAGTGCCGCCACTTATAACTGCGACGTGCCTGAAGAGCTGCCTTATCGATGAGAAAATCTTGCGGATGAATGGTATGATTTTGCGTCAAATCGACCTCCGGGGGCATCAGATTGCGGAACCATAGCCTACACCGCAGGAGGTTGGGTAGCACGTAACGGTAAAAATCACCGGAACCTTATTCCGCTTCATCCGTTTACATATCCGAAAACAACAAGGAGACGGACATGGGTGCTGCAGGTATCGGCTGGATTTCAGCGATCATCATCGGCGGTGTCGCCGGCTGGCTGGCGGAACAGTTCATGAAGAGCAATATGGGTCTCATCATGAACATCCTGCTTGGCATGGTCGGTGCGGTCGTTGCGAACTTTCTTCTTGCGCTGCTCGGCGTCGTGCTGACTGGAGCCATTGGCTATCTCGTCGCCGGCTTTATCGGCGCCTGTATCCTGATTGCAGTCGGCAGGCTTTTCCGCCGAGGCTGAAGCATTACCACCCCATTCAGGCCAACGCACCGCCTGACGTTGGCCTGAGAACCGCCGCACCGGACAACCGGTCGCGGCGGTTTTTTCGTATGGGGAGAGACCTGCGAAAAAGTTCACCCTTTGCGATGGCTCAAATTGTCCGGGCGCGATGGCTGATAGAAGAGGCCCCCATGAACGCTTCGCCCTCTTCCGTCGCCGCCTTTCCCGCAACGCTTGCCCGACTGGTTCGGCCACTTCCGCCTGCGCTGGTCGAGGCGGTAGCCAACCGGTTGCTGAAACGACTGGTCGCGGCCCATCCCGGCCTGTTCGAGCGGCTCGATAACTATCGCCTGAGACGTTTCGCATTCCTCCCCAGCGATCTGCCGTTCGGCTTCGTGGTCGATCCTGCGAAACAGAGCCTTCGCGTCTTTTCGAAATCAACGCCCTTTACCGCTGATGCTACCGTGGAAGGTCCGCTCTTCCTGCTGCTGGCGCTCATGGAAGGGCGACTCGATGCCGATGCCTTCTTCTTTTCCCGTGAACTGACCGTGACCGGCGACATGGAGGCCATGCTTGCCATGCGCAATGCGCTGGACGATACGGGCATCGACCTGACCCGCGATCTCGCCGGTTTCGCGGGTCCGTTTTCCGGCGCGGCGAACCGCGCCATGGTGGAAATCCGCAAGCGCGTTCTCAAGGAAAAGCCCCCGCTATGGAACTAATCTGCCCGGCAGGAACGCCTGCCGCCTTCCGTGAAGCCATTGAGGCCGGTGCCGATGCCGTCTATTGCGGCTTTCGCGACGAAACCAATGCCCGCAACTTCCCCGGCCTCAACTTCAGCCGCCCTGAACTGAAGGAAGCCATCACTTATGCGAAGGCGCGCGGCAAACAGACATTCGTCGCGCTCAACACCTTCATGCGCGCCGGCGACGAGGACATCTGGTATCGCGGCGCAGCCGATGCGGTCGCCGCCGGTGCCGATGCCCTGATCCTTGCCGATTTCGGCCTGATGGCGCATGTGGCCGAACACTACCCCGAACAGCGGCTGCATGTATCCGTGCAGGCTTCAGCCTCCAATCCGGACGCCATCAACTTTCTGGTGGAAGCCTTCAACGCCCGCCGCGTCGTGTTGCCGCGCACGCTGACCATCGCCGATATCGCTCGTATCGCCCGCCAGATCCGTTGCGAAGTCGAGGTTTTCGTCTTCGGCGGACTGTGTGTCATGGCAGAGGGGCGCTGCTCGCTGTCCTCCTATGCCACAGCGAAGTCACCCAACATGAACGGCGTCTGCTCGCCCGCCAGCCATGTGCGCTACGTGGCCGAAGGGCATGAACTCGTTTCGAAGCTTGGCGACTACACCATCAACCGCTTTCCGGAAGGCGAGGCCGCCGGTTATCCAACGCTGTGCAAGGGCCGCTTCGACATTGACGATTCCCACGCTTATGCCTTTGAAGACCCGGTCTCGCTGGATGTGATGAACGAGATCGACGCGCTGACACAGGCCGGGGTGACGGCGCTCAAGATCGAAGGCCGTCAACGCGGTAAGGCCTATGTGGCCGAGGTCGTTTCAACCTTGCGCAAGGCGCTCTCCGCCACGCCTCAGGAGCGCGCCCGGCTGCTTGGTCGGCTGGAGGCGCTCAGCGAAGGTGGCAAAACGACGACCGGTGCCTATGAAAAGCGGTGGAGATGACGATGGCCAAGGCAAAACTGACGCTCGGTCCTGTTTATTTTCTCTGGGACGGTCCCAAATGGCGGGACTTCTATATCAGGATTGCCAATGAGGCGCCGATCACGCGCGTGGTGATCGGTGAAACCGTCTGTTTCAAGCGCGACCATTTCACCGCTCCCTATATGGAAGAGGTGATCGCGCATCTGGAGCGCGCCGGCAAGGAGGTGATCCTGTCCTCTCCTGCCCTCGTGACACTGGAGCGCGAAAGCCGGTTGATGCGGGAGTTGATTGTCGAAGCCCCCTGCAAGGTTGAGGCGAACGACCTTTCCGCTCTGCATCTTCTCGCCGGAAAGCCGCATGTCATCGGTCCTCTGGTGAATGTTTACAACGCCGCGACCGCGAAGCTTCTGGCCGCACGCGGCGCTGAAACCATCTGCCTGCCGCCGGAACTGCCCTTCACCTCCGTCGAGAAGATCGCAGCCATCGACAGCGGCGCGGATTACGAGATCTTCGCCTTCGGGCGCGTGCCGCTCGCCATTTCAGCCCGTTGCGCCCATGCGCGGGCCAAAGGCGCGGTCAAGGATAATTGCCGCTTCGTCTGCGGTGAGGAGCCCGACGGGCTGCCGGTGAAGACCCTCGACCGGGAACCCTTTCTGACCTTGAATGGCGTGCAGACCGTCTCGCACTCGTGCCAGTCCCTGATCGGCGAATTGGCGGACCTGACGGAGGCCGGCATTGGCCGCTTCCGTCTTTCGCCCCAGGACTGCGACATGACGGCAGTGGCCACGCTCTACCGCGCCGTGCTGGACGGCGCGATGGAAGCCGGTGCGGCGCTGGAGCGGCTCGAGGCGCTCTATCCCGCCGCACCGCTTTCCAACGGCTTTCACCATGCGCGCGAGGGTGCAGCCTGGATAGCCAGGGCCCGCACAGGTCAGCACCAGGCAAGTTCCTGAGCGATAAAGCCGCGCTCAGCCGTGCTCGACCGTCAGTCTGGCGACAACCGATGGATGAAGTGAGCGCAAACGAATGGCAAAGCGAAAGCCCCCTCAAGCGGCGGGTCGCGCCTCAATCAGCCGTACATCGCTTTCGGCACACAGCGCGCGGATACGCTCCGACGGACAGTGATCCGTGATGAAGGTGTGCACCTGACCGAGATGACCGATCCGGACGGGCGCGGTGCGCTCGAATTTGGAAGAGTCTGACACGAGAATGACGTGGCGGGCATTGGCGATGATCGCCTGCGCAACCTTCACCTCGCGATAGTCGAAATCCAGCAGCGCACCATCCTCATCGATGGCCGACACGCCGATAACGGCGAAATCCACCTTGAACTGGCGAATAAAATCGACTGCCGCCTCCCCGACGATACCGCCATCCGAGCGGCGGACCACACCGCCGGCAATCACGACCTCGATCCGTTCCGAAAGGCGCAAACGGTTGGCCACATTGATGTTGTTGGTAATGACCATCAACTCGTCATGGTCGATCAGCGCCTCGCTGACCGCTTCCGTCGTCGTTCCGATATTGATGAAGAGCGATGCGTTCGAGGGGATAAGCGCCGCTGCCGCGCGGCCAATCTCCTGCTTCTCGGAAGACGCCATGGAACGCCGTGCCTCGTAGCGCACATTTTCGTTGCCGCTCGGAAACACCGCACCACCATGGACACGGGTCAGGGCGCGGGCATCGCAGAGATCGTTGAGATCCTTGCGAATGGTTTGCGGCGACACGGAAAAGCGCGCCGCCAGTTCCTCCACGGTCACACGCCCTTCAGCCTTGGCAAGCGCCACAATCTCCGCCTGTCGTGCCGTATAAAACATGAACCGCCCTCCTCCTTGAGTTCTTTCACTTTACGAAAAAACGAAAGCTGAACAAGGCCTGGCATCAGCGCCATCGGCTTGCCCCGGACATTGCAGCGGGCGGCGCCCGAAAGTGGCCAAAAACGCAATTTTCGGGTAAAAAGGCATCCAAAGTTGGCAAAAACGGGGGCCAACGCGATTAAATTGCATCAATTGACTTGAATTACACCTCCACACGATGTTTCCTTTGAGGAAAGCCGCAGGAGACCAGTTGATGACCAAGACCGCCGCACCGGGCGAAGTGCTTCCGTTCCAGAATCCGCATGCCGTGCGCGATGACGCGCGTGACAACAATCTGGAGCGGGCCATCGGCCACGAAGTGCGCACGCTTCGCAAGAAGCTGGGCATCACCGGGGCCGATCTGGCCTCGGCCACCGGCATTTCTCTGGGCATGCTCTCCAAGATCGAGAACGGCAATACCTCGCCCTCCCTGACCACGCTGCAATCGCTGGCGCAGGCCCTTGGCGTACAGGTCACCGCCTTCTTTCACCGGTTCGAGGAGCAGCACGATGCCGTTCACGTCAAGGCGGGCGAAGGCGTTGAACTGGAGCGGCGCGGTACGCGTGCCGGCCATCAGTACAACCTGCTTGGCCACATCGGCAACAACACCGCAGGCGTGGTCGTCGAACCCTACCTTATCACGCTGACGACCGGCTCGGACGTCTTCCCGACATTCCAGCACGAGGGCCTGGAGTTCCTGTATATGCTCGAAGGCGAGGTCCAGTACCGGCACGGCGACCGGCTTTATCCCATGACGCCGGGCGACAGCCTTTATTTCGATGCCGACGCGCCACACGGTCCAGAAGTGCTCGTAAAACTCCCGGCCCGTTTTCTGTCGATCATCTGTTACCCGGAAAAGACCCGCGGCAGACGCTGAGCGACACGACCAACATATCCTTCCTTTAAACGGGTGGCTCGGTGAATATCCGGGCCGCGTTTTGATCGCAGTTTCTCTGGTTGCAGTATTGGTTCACGAAGTCGTGAGCGGCGCTGGCACATCTAGCAAATGCGATTGAAGCGTGTAGTTTATTTCAGGGCACATAAATTTCCCATCAAGAAAATCTATAGGGGTGAGATACCGCGAGGAGCCAAATCAATAATGGGGAACTCGCACCATGACCGAAACGACTGTCGATGTGGCGGCAAAGCTTGAAGCGCTGGAAAAGTCGCTTGCTGTTGCCAATACGCTTAATTCGGAAATCTTTTACTGGTGGTGCACCGCACTGATGGTCGCCATCCATGCAGGCTTCTTGGCCTATGAAATGGGCGCTTCGCGCTCCAAGAACGCTTTGGCGTCAGGCATCAAGAACCTGCTCGCCTTCGCCTTTCTCGTCCCTGCTTTCTATTATGTCGGTTGGTGGATTTACCTCGCGTTCCCAACTGGCCTGACCGTTTCCGAAGCCGCCTCCGCCGGCGTGCCCTGGTCCGCCAATATGGGACCGAACGTCAGCGACCATGCCTCGGGTGTCTTTTATGCCGCTTTCACGCTGTTTGCCGCCACGACCGCCTCGATCATGTCGGGTTCAGCGATCGAACGCATCCGCATTTCCGGCTTCACCATCCTTGCCGTCGTCCTGGGTTCAGTTGTCTGGAATCTGGGCGCCGCCTGGGGCTGGCATCCGCAGGGCTGGCTGACGACAACATTCGGTCTGCATGATACCGCCGCCGCCGGCTGCGTCCATACGGTCGCCGGCTTCTTCACGCTTGGCGTGCTCATCAACCTTGGCCCGCGCATTGGCCGGTACAATGCCGATGGCTCGATGAACGAAATCACCGGCCACTCCATGCCGATGTCGATGATCGGTCTTATGCTGATCGTCATGGGCTTCTTCGGCTTCCTGGGTGGCTGCATCATCTACACCGCCGATGGCTGGACAACGATCTACAACACACCGACAAACCTTTCCGCCTTTGCCTTCAACACACTGATGGGCGTGGCCGGCGGAATGATCGGCTCCTACCTCGTCACCCGTGATCCCTTCTGGATGATGTCAGGCGCTCTCATTGGCGTCATTGCATCGGGCTCCGGCCTTGACGTCTACTATCCCGGCCTGGCTTTCCTCAACTCGTTCCTGGCCGGTTGCGTCATTCCGAAGGTCAACGACATCATCATCCGCAAATTCAAGATCGATGATGCCGTCGGCGCCGTCGCGGTTCATGGCTTCACAGGCCTCTGGGGCGTCATTTCCATGGGCGTTCTAGCCTCTGGCTATCCGAATATCGAAGGCCCGGCCGTGTCCTTCATAGGCCAGCTCTCTTCTGCCATGGTCTTCCTCGTTCTCGGCTTTGTTCCTGGCTATGTACTGTCCTTTGCCCTGAAATCGGTTGGCCTGCTGCGCGCCGGCCGTGACGCCGAGCTCATCGGCCTGGACAAGACGGAAGTGCCGGCCATGGCCTATCCGGAATCCCACATTCCAGCCTTCGCCCAGATGGAACCTCACGCTTCGCCTGCCGAATAATCTGAACCCTGACTGAAGGAAACGACCATGAACAGTGCACCCATCACCACCTGGGAAGGCGTCGAGGCCTACTTCACTTTCGCCGACAAGCCGGCCGTGCTCATGCTCACCGTCGCGCTTGGCATTGCCGCTTGCGTCTACACGATCGTCAGCATGATCAAGCACGAAAACGCCTGCTATAACTACACCAAGAAGAAGCGCTAATCCTGGATTAGTCTTGCAGCCCCCGGCCTGATTGACCGGGGGCTGTTTTCGTTGAACACAATGACAATGCCCTTATCATTTTTTAGTAAACATTTTTTCTTGTGAGGCAAGTTTTGCTTTACAAGTGCGACGCACTTTGCCAGTATCGCCACGGTTCATGATTTTATCGGCGAAGGAGGGAGACATGCAGGATCAAGATGCCGCCGTGCGGTTGGCAAGGCCCGTTTCCGGCAGCATCCTTCGCTACCCCAGCAGGCTCGCTCTGCCGCGAGATGTGCAGCGCTACAAGGTCCGCGGCGGCGGTGCGCTGATCGTTCCGGTTTCGGCTGGCGATCATGTCGCGCTCAAGGATCTGGAGGGCATGCAGGCCTGCGAAGTCAGTTTTCTGGCGCAGGAGGGTCGCTTTTCGGGTCACGGCCTCGGCCACCGCTTCACCTGCAACGCCGAGGGTCTGAAGGCCATTCTTTCGAGTGAGGAAGAAAGCGCCGCTCGTCTTCGCCGCGCCATCGAGCGCCGCGGCGGCAATCTCGCCGAAGCAAGGGCCCTGCGCATTTTCGGCGGCCAGTCACGCCCCGGCGAAAGCGCCGATTTCCCCGTCCTTGCGGACGGCATTCTCATTCTCGCCGCCCCCGGTGACAGCATGACGCCCGGCGAACAGACGACGGTGACGGACATCGAACTTCGTCTTCGCCGCACCCGCATCGAACGCCCTTACGAATCCCTGCTGCCCGAACCTCTGGCCGATCCATTGCAGGATATTCGCATCCGCGCCGCCACCGCCAATGCCTATTTCGTGCGCGCCGGCGAATACATCCAGATCCTCGACGTACAGGGTCGTCAGTGCACCGATTTCCAGGCCTTCTCCGCCCGCAAGCTGGACAAGGGCATCGAGCACGCGCTTGACGCGACTATCACGCGGACCTTGCTTGGTCGATCCTATCCGACGCCCGGCCTGCCCTCCAAGGCTTTCGACCGCGAGTTCGAACCGTTGGTGGAGATCGTGCAGGACACAGTTGGCCGGCACGACGCCTTCGCCACGGCCTGCAATTCCCGTTACTATGACGACATGGGTTATCCCGGCCATGTCAACTGCACGGACAATTTCAACGCGCAGCTCGCTCCCTATGGTGTGAAGGGGCGCAAGGGCTGGGAAGCCCTGAACTTCTTCTACAACACCCATGTCGATGATCATAACCAGCTTTACCTGGACGAACCATGGTCACGTCCCGGTGATTACGTGCTGATGCGCGCCCTGACAGACATCGTTTGCGTCTCCTCATCCTGCCCGGATGACATCGACGCCGCCAACGGGTGGGACCCGACCGACATCCACGTCCGCACCTATTCCGCCGAAAAGAAGTTCACGAGAGCCGTAGCTTATCGCATGACCCCAGATGCAGACGCCGAACTGACGCGGGAAACCGCATTCCACTCCAGCCTCGCACCGATGACGCGCGATTTCACCGAATATCGCGGCTACTGGCTGGCCAATCGCTATGCGACGACCGGCCCGATCGAGGAATACTGGGCCTGCCGCGAGGCCGCCGCCGTCATCGACCTCTCGCCGCTGCGCAAGTTCGAGGTTACGGGTCCGGATGCCGAAGCGCTGCTGCAATATTGCCTGACCCGCGATGTGCGCAAGCTGACCACCGGTCAGGTCGTCTATTCCGCCATGTGTTACGAGCACGGCGGCATGGTGGACGACGGCACGCTGTTCCGTCTCGGCGACCACAATTTCCGCTGGGTTGGCGGTGACGATTATTCCGGCATCTGGCTGCGCAAGGTGGCAGAGGAAAAGGGTTTCCACGCCTGGGTGCGCTCCTCCACCGACCAGTTGCACAATATCGCTGTTCAGGGGCCGAAAAGCCGCGAGATCCTGAAAGACTTGTTCTGGACAGCACCGCGCCAGCCGACGGTTGAGGAGCTGGGCTGGTTCCGCTTCACCGTTGGCCGTATCGGCGGCTTCGAGGGTGTGCCGGTCGTCATTTCCCGCACGGGCTATACCGGTGAACTCGGTTACGAAATCTTCTGTCATCCGAAGGATGCGCCTGCTGTCTTCAAGGCCGTGTGGGAAGCGGGTGAGCCGCACGGCCTGAAACCCATGGGCTTGCAGGCGCTCGATATGGTGCGCATCGAGGCCGGCCTGATCTTTGCCGGTTATGATTTCGATGACCAGACCGACCCGTTCGAGGCTGGTATCGGCTTCACCGTGACGCTCAAGTCCAAGCAGGATGATTTCATCGGCCGCGACGCCATTCTGCGCCGCAAGGAAAACCCGCGCTGGAAGTTCGTCGGCCTCGATATCGGCGCCAACGAAACGGTGGGCCACGGCGATTGCCTGCATATTGGCCGCGCCCAGATCGGCGTCGTCACCTCCGCGACCCATTCCCCGGTGCTCGGCAAGAATATCGCACTTGCCCGTGTGGATATCACCCATGCCGCCGTCGGAACCGAGATCGAAATCGGCAAACTCGACGGCCATCAGAAGCGTATTCCCGCCGTCATCGTGCCTCTGTCGCACTACGACCCGGAAAAGACACGCCCCCGCTCCTGAGCCCCAACTCTTCCGTTCCGGATACGAGACGTCAAAAGGCGCCCGCTGGAACGGTTCGCTTTCCCCTGCCCTGTCGAGGCAATCCGCCCGGTAGAAACCTCGGTTTCTCCGGGCGTCTTTTTATCCGCAAACGCGTAGATCGAACGGACGCGAGGTCAGGCCGGGTTTAGACTGGTCGGGGCTGAGCCTCAAATTTTGGGGCTACCGGTGTATTTTGCGTCAATGGACTGCACACATCGCAACGACCGCGATATTTTATCCGCATCATCACATCGGTAAATTTTCTGCTGGAGCCACGTGCACCAGCGGTGCGGTGAAGCCTGCGCGCTTTGCTGCCAGTTGAGGGCGCCATGACGAGCTACAGCAACATTCTCACTCTCATCCCTTCCACTGGACCGAAGGCTATCGACCTGGCGGATAACAAGGCAAGCCTGACGGTTTCGCAGGCGCTCGACCTTGCAAGCCGGTGCGTGTCCTTCGCCGGTAATGATGTCATCAAGGTAGCGGATAGCGCCGCAACGGTCGAGGGGCTGACGGCAACACAGATTGCCAGCTTGAAGACGCTCGGCGTCGACAGCGTTCTCGCCAACGATGCGGTTCTCGACCTCGACCTCGCTCAGGTTCGCGCCTTCGCAGCGCAGGATATTACCGTTTCGACCGAATATCCGACGCAGAGCGCCACGACTGCAGCGCCGGAGGCGATTAACGATGCTGTTGTTTCAACGGTCATTGCGCCCAACACCGCCGCGCTGGCAAACGGTGGCTACGCCATCGCCTACATAACGAGCACGAGCGGGGTCAACACAACCAGCCTTCGTGTGCGGTTGTTCGACGATAACGGCACCGCGACGGGCGAGTCCATTCTGATCAATGAAGGCATCGATACCAATGGGCAGCCCAGTATCACCCCTCTCAAAGACGGTGGAATGGTTCTGGTCTGGGCGACCAGAACCGGCCTTTACCAGCAGATGCTCGACAGTCAGGGACATGCCGTCGGCACGCCAGAGGCCCTGAACACCGGCCGGGGCTACGCGCCTACGACCACCGCGCTGTCGGACGGCGGCTACATGGTTGTCTGGACCGGGAATAACGAGACGATCAAGGCAGCGCGTTATGATGCCAGTGGTGAACTTGTCGGCACAATCCAGTCCCTTACGACGACATCGATGTGGGGATCGATGACCCAGTCCGCCCCCGGTGCGACAACAGCCCATACAATCGAACTGGGCAACGGCACTGTTCTGGTACTCTGGGATGATTACAACATCGATGGTCCGAGTGGCGGGATCGGCGGCCAGATCATTGATACGTCCGGGCAAAAGGTCGGAGACGCCTTCATCCCTGCCGTGAATGTGGATCAACTCCAGTACGGCGGCCGGATTGCCAAACTCGACAATGGCGCGGTCGTCGTCGTGTGGGCTTCCCAGAGTACCACGACCAATAACGGGGATATTGCCATGCGTATCCTCGACGCTTCAGGCACCCCCATTGGTGATGAGATTTTCGTCGCGTCCTCAAGCATGCCCGAAGACGAGCCGGTCATTACGGCTCTTGAAGGGGGTGGCTTCGTCGTCAGTTGGATGACGATAGAAAGCGCAATCGGCCCTGACGGATGGTATTACCCGGATATGGGCTATCGCGTTTACGACGCGTCGGGCAACGCTGTCACGGGTGAATTGCTCATTCAGTCGACCGATTTCAGATATCAACGTTACGCCCAGATCGTCGCCCTTGAAGGAGGCGGGTTTGTCGTTGCCTGGCGTGAATATATCGGAAACGGCGAGGACAGGCTGTACGGGCAGGTGTTCGATGCCGCCGGCAACAAGGTCGGCGGCGAGATTTCCATGTTGGACTACAACCTTAGCAGCTTTCAACTGCGGGCGCTGAATGGCGGCGGCTTCACCGTCACGATTGTCGCCAATAGCTCGGCGCATCCGGGAATTTTCAAACTGACATTCGCGCATGACGCAGATGCAGCAACACTTTCCGGCACCGCCTCCGCGCTGTCGTCGCTCTCGTCCACCGACGCTCAGAGTCTGGTGGAATTTGGGATCGTCAAGCTCACGGTGTCCGACGGCGGATCTGTGGTGCTGGCAAAGGCGGCGGCGGCGGGTCTGATTGCCGGTTCCGGCATTCATTTCGATGGTGCCGCCGCTGTAACGGTAAGCGGCACAGGGGCTGCTCTCGATGACTTCTCCGCAAGCGACATTGCCGCGCTGAAGGCTCTTGGCGTGACCGGCCTTGACGCCAGCGACAACGCCGTGACGCTGACCCTGGCACAGGCGAATGCCTATGGCGCGGCGGCACTCTCCTTCGCAGCCGGCGACGTGGTGACCGTCGTGCTGTCCTCAACGGAATTTGCGGATCTGGCGAGTGGCGACATCACAAGGCTTGCCGGCATGGGCGCGGATGTTCTGGATATCTCGGGCAATGCCGTGTCACTCACGCTGGGACGGATATCCGCACTCCAGACTGCGGGCCTTGCCTTCGTCAGCGGCGATGTCGTGACCCTGTCGGATACCGCCGCCCGCATCGCCGCCCTCACTGTTGGCGACATTGGGCAGTTGGCGGAATGGGGCGTGGACCGTATATCGCCGAGCGACGGTTCGGTCACGCTCAGTATTGCCCAGGCAAACGCTTTTCATGACGCGGGTATCGTTTTCACTGCAGCAAGCACCGTTATCGTTGCAGGCAATCCGGCGACCGTCGCGGCTTTCTCCATAGCCGATATCGCCGCGTTGGGCAGCATCGGTGTCGATACGGTCAGCATCAGCGGCGATGTAAGTCTCAGTGTTGCGCAGATCGAGGCCTTCAACAACAACACTATCAACCTTGAACCGGGATCGAACAAGGTGATGATCGCCGATACCGGCGCGCATATTGCGGCGATGTCGACGACTGACATCGCCGCTCTCGCGGACCTCGGCATCGCCGATAACGGCACGATCTGGATCGACGTATCGGACAATTCTCTGGCGATGACCTTTGTTCAGATCCAGGCTTTGGAGGCTGTCGGCGCACGCCTTGCCGATGGCGACACACTGCTCCTGAAGGTTACGACGGATGGGCTTTCCGCACTTTCGTCTGCCGACCTCAACGATATGGTGACAGCTGGCGCAACGTCGATCACCGCGTCGTCGGACATTGACGTTTCCCTTGTCACGATGGCGCGCGTCAACGCTGCCGGCATGGCTTTCGGCACAGGCTTCAATACGTCGCTGGTCGATACCGCCGCCAGCCTCCTGTCCATTCCCTCTGCGGATCTCAACACTTACCACACCCTCGGTCTTGACGCGATCAAACTGTCCGACAGTGCCACGAACATTGCCGCGCTGACCTCCGCCAGCATCGCGGCTCTGGATGCGATGGGCGTCGGCGCCATCAATGTTACCAGCGCATCGATTACCATCAGCCTTGCCAAGGCGTTGCAGTTCGCTGAACTCGGCATGGTTTTCGATGACAGCGATGTCGTTATCGTGTCGGCAACCTCCACGACGCTTGCCGACCCGGATACTTTCGATCTTCCCGGCCTGCAATCGATCCATGTCGACAGGATCGACGCTTCCGACAACAAGCTCGCGCTGTCGCTGGGGCAGGCGCAGATCTACACCGGCGCCGGCATCGGCTTCACGCCGGGCGATGTTGTAACGGTTGACATGACGCTGTCCGAGGCGCGCTCACTGAACCGTTCTGCCGGAAATGCCTTGCGGGCCGCAGGCGTCGACACCTTGCGGATCGATCTGTCGCCGGCCGAGATCAAGGCGCTGACCACGACCCAGATCGCAGCCTTCGGTGCAGCCGGCATCAATGCCGTGGATATCGAGCCGGATTCCGTAGTGTTAAGTGCGGCCCAGATCAAGGCCTTTGCGACGGCCGGCATCGCCTTTGCCAGCGATGATGTGGTGAAACAGCATCTGGTTCCGTCCCTGAAGGCGGATACCGCAACCGCGTCCGAGCACGCGACCGCCAAGGTTTCGGTTCTGGGCAATGACACAGTTTACGACGGGCTGAAACTGACCGTAAAGACCGCAACGGTCAGTTCTGGCAACGGCAAGGTCGTCATCAACAAGGATGGAACGCTGTCCGTCACCTATACCGGCGCCGACATCGACGCCTCGCAGAAAGCGACGGTCGTCATCAACTACACGGCACAGGACGGGATCGAGAGCGCCAGTTCGAAACTTACGGTGACGTTCAACGGGGTCACGGACACGCTGAACGGCACGAGTGGCAACAATACGATCCGCGGTTCCGAGGCTGCCCAGATCATCAAGGGTCTCGGCGGGAACGATACGCTTTACGGCAATGGCGGCAACGACACCCTCTATGGCGGGACGGGCAACGATCTCCTCAAAGGCGGTATTGGTCACGACGTGCTTTATGGCGAGGCCGGAAACGACCGGCTTTATGGTGATGCCGGCAACGACAAGCTTTACGGTGGCGCGGGGCTGGACGATCTCTATGGCGGCACGGGAGCGGACCGCTTCATTTTCAAAAGCGTCAGCGAACTCGGCAAGACGAAAACCGCGACGGACACGATATTCGATTTCAACCGTAGCCAAGGCGACCGGATCGACCTGTCAGCAATCGACGCAAATACCAGGCTTTCAGGCGATCAGTCCTTTGCCTTCATTGGCAGCGGCGTCTTTTCCAAGGTTGCCGGGCAGCTACGTTTCGACACGAGCGGTTCCAAGCACTATGTCTATGGTGACGTAAACGGCGACGGCAAGGCTGATTTTGTGCTTGAGGTCTATTCATCAACGAAGTTGGTCGCCTCTGACTTCATTCTGTAATCGCGGAAAAGCCACGGACCTGCATCGCAAGAGCGCGAAGACCTTTACAAGGCGAGCGGTCTGAAACTTCATCTGCGCGGGCATGGTCCGCCGGCACCAAACGCAGGGCTTCGGTGGCAAGGTATATCAAAAAACTCTTCCGTCGTGCTGGAGGTACGGCGGGAAAAGTCCCGCCGTACCTTAGGCCAAAGGATCATGCCTTGATGAAGGCAAGCAGATCGGCGTTGAGAACATCGGCATTGACCGTGAGCATGCCGTGCGAGAAGCCGGGATAGGTTTTCAGCGTGCCGTTTTTCAGAAGCTTGATCGCCTTCAACGCCGCATCGGCAATCGGCACGATCTGGTCGTCCTCACCGTGCAGAACCAGCGTCGGAACGGTAATCGCCTTGAGGTCTTCCGTCTGGTCGGTCTCGGAGAAGGCCTTGATACCATCGTAATGGGCCTTGGCGCCGCCCATCATGCCCTGACGCCACCAATTCTGGATGACGCCTTCGTGCACCGTCGCACCTTCGCGGTTGAAGCCGTAAAACGGGCCGGCCGGCACATCGCGGAAGAACTGGGCGCGATTGGCAGCAAGGGCCGAACGGAAGCCGTCGAAGACTTCCATCGGCAGGCCTTCGGGATTAGCGGCGGTCTTCAGCATCAGCGGCGGCACGGCAGAAACGAGAACAGCCTTGGCAACGCGGCCGGCCTTCTGGCCATGCTTGGCCACATAGCGGGCCACCTCACCGCCACCGGTCGAATGGCCGATATGAACGGCATTTTTCAGGTCGAGATGCTCGGCGACGGCAAAGGCATCGGCGGCATAATGGTCCATGTCGTGCCCCTCGGAAACCTGCTGCGAGCGGCCATGGCCGCGGCGATCATGGGCAACAACGCGGTAGCCCTTGGAGAGGAAGAACAGCATCTGGGCGTCCCAGTCGTCGGACGACAGCGGCCAACCGTGGTGGAACACGATCGGCTGTGCGGTCTTCGGACCCCAGTCCTTGTAGAAGATCTGAACGCCGTCCTTGGTGGTTACGAAATTGCTCATGGTCTTGTCTCCTGAGGTGCTTTGCGGGGTTGATGCAGCATGGGCTGCGGGGAAAATCGATGCGGGCATTGCGAGGCTTGCGACGCCAACGGCTCCGGAGAGGAGTGCGCCGCGACGCGTGATGGAAAGGGTGTTCGAGGTCATTTCGGTTTCCTGTCTCGTTGACTTTGGCGTCGAGTGTTCTTGTGTTTGCGTCACAAGGGCATGATGGCCTGAAAGATAATTGTCTTCAATTGCATCATTTGTTTCGATTTAATTGCTATATCTGCAATTATCTTCAGGCAAGCGGGCTTCACTTTTCCGGCCTCATAGCGCGCCCGGCCGGCTGAAGCTCAGAAAGTGGCGGACGATCGGCTTGTCGGGGCCGCTATGGTAGGCAAGAACCTTGCCTTGCAGATCGGCATCGGCATTGGAGACCCGCTTGTGCTGGCGCAAATGTTCCGCCCAGGACTCCACCATGAACCACTCGACCATCTTCTCGGCATCGGCGGCATCTTCCGTGACGCCCCAGCCATAAGCACCATCGCGGCGGCGCGCGTGTGAAAGCGCGTCAATGGCATGGAGAAACGCCGCGCGCTGGCTTTGCTCAACATGGTATTCGATCAGGATCAGAACCGGGCCGCGATCATGGGCAACCGGTTCCGCCACAAGCGGCTCCGGCCAATGGTTCGAAGGCACCAGATCGGCATCGCCGGACGGCAGTTTCAGGCGGTGCATGACAAGACCGGCCAGAAGCAGGCCGCCAGCGCCCAGCAGCAGGGCTCCGGAAACGCCGGTTGCTTCGCCGACCGTGCCCCAGCCGATGCTGCCGGCCGTCATCGCGCCGTTGAAGACGGTGAGGTAGACGGCGAGACCCCGGCCCCGCACCCAGTTGGGCAGAACGGACTGGGCGGCGCCGTTCAGTGTTGTCAGGGCCGTAATCCAGGCCGCGCCGAGGAAGAGGAGGAGGACGACGGCGAGCCAGCGCGGCGGCGCAAGCGAGAGCACGGCCATGACAGCCGCCGTGACGATGACGGCCACAAGCAACAGCCCATCCGCATCGAGCCGGTTGCGCAGCCTTGGCATGATGAGCGCCCCACCCACCGCACCGAGACCAACGGCACCGAGGAGAATGCCATAGAAGCCGGCATCGCCGCCCAGCAATTGCCGGGCCACGAGCGGCAGAAGCGCCCAGACGGCACTGGCAAATGCAAAGAAGATCGCGGCACGCAGCAACACGATATGCAGCGGACGGCTGGCTCGGGTGTAGCGCAACCCGGCGCGGAAGGCCCCGAAGAAACCTTCGGCAAGCGCGTCATTGGCGTTACTCACACGCGGCCACCAGACGAGGGCGGCGATGACGATGAAATAGCTGGCGACATCAGCGCCATAGGTCACACCCGCGCCGAAGGCGGCCAGCAGAAGCCCCCCTGCCGCCGGGCCGACGGAACGGGCAATGTTGATGCCCAGCGAGTTGAGCGCGACCGCACTCTTCACATCCTCACGTTTGACGAGTTCCGGCACGATCGCCTGCCAGGTCGGCCCCATCAGCGCCGCGCCGATACCGCCCATGAAGGTCAGCCCGATCAGCGCACTGACGGAGAGCATACCCGTGTGGGCCAAGATCATTAGCGTCAAGCTGACGGACGCCAGAAGGAACTGGATGGCAATCAGGAATTTGCGACGGTCGAGAATGTCGGTCAGAACGCCTGCCGGGATCGCCAGAAGGAAAATCGGCAGCGTGCCGGCGGCCTGCACCATGGCAACAGCGGCGGGCGAAGCGGAAAGGTCGGTCATGAGCCAGGAACTGGCGACGTCCCGCATAAAACTCCCGGTGTTGCCCAGAACCGTGGCGGCCCACAGAACCGCAAAAACCGGTTGGGCGAGAGGGGCGAAGCTGCCCTTTGAGGTCTTTGCGCCACTCATCGGCCCGCTCCCCGCGCAAGATCGCCAGCGGCCACGATGACAAACGCGCCGGCAAGTCCCAGATGTTCAAAAAAGGCGTTCGTCGCCATCATGCGATCCATACCCGGCGCCATTTCCCAGAAGCGAAGGGCAATGAACGTGGCCGCGAGTGTGAAGCTCGCCAGCGCCAGCGCGCCAGCCCAGCGCAGAAAGCCGGAAACGACCAGCACCGAGGCCGTGAGTTCAAAGAGGATAACCGCGACCGCAAAGAGCGGCGCCGGTTCGAGACCGAAATGCGTCATCTCCGCCTCGGCCCCCGCGAAATCGAACAGTTTCGTGAGCGGCCCCTGAATATAGGCCGCGCACAGTGCCAGAAGGGCCAGCCTGTGGCTTGCCGGCGCGGCGAGAATGGCGCCCAGCACGCCTTTGAAGCCAGCCTGTGAGGGATATGCGGACATCTCTGCTCCTTTGCGGGTTGCCGACCAACTTTGCGGCGTGTTGTGGTGTGATGGAGCGATGATGACCTGAACGATTAAGAGCGACAATTGCATCAATAATTGGTATTTAATTGCCTTTATCGAAACAATGGGCGCCGCAATCGTTCAGGTCGCTTCGCGTCTCACACAGCCCAACAGGAGCAGCCCAACGCTCCGAAAAAGCCCTTCAGATCGGCTATCGGCAGTTTCGAGGTCCACGCGCCAGCATGGTCGTGGCCGTGGACATTGCAGCCGCTGGCGCAGCCGCAGGACATGATCGAGGTCCGGCGCAGGGAATGACGCCCGGCCCCTTCCGGCTCGCCCCAGCCCGCATAACCGCCGAAACGACGTACTGGCGACCAATCCGGCATGGCCGGGGGAACATCGTTTTCATCGAGTGCGCGGAAATCGCCAGCGCCATAGACGATCTTGCCGCCCACCATGGTCAGTTCCGACTTCAGGAAGGAAATCTCGTCTTCGGCACAGGCGAAGTAGTCCTTGTCCGGCACGACGAGATCGGCGAACTGGCCCTTTTCGATACGGCCCTTCTTGCCTTCCTCGTTCGAGAACCAGGTGACCTTCTCCGTCCACATGCGCAGCGCCGTCTCGCGGTCCAGGCAATTGGCGCGCGGGTAAAGTTGCATGCCGCCCACCGTCTTGCCGGTCACCATCCATGACAATGACACCCACGGATTGTAGGAGGCGACGCGCGTCGCGTCGGTGCCAGCCGAAACATTGACACCCTTGTCCAGCATGCGGCGGATCGGTGGCGTCGCCTCCGCCACGCCGTGCCCGTAGCGTTCGACGAAATATTCGCCCTGATAGGCCATGCGGTGCTGGGTGGCGATGCCGCCGCCCAATGCCGCGATGCGGTCGATCGACAGTTCGGAAATGGTCTCGGCGTGGTCGAAAAACCAGTTCAACCCGTCGAGCGAAATATCCTTGTTGACCTTCTCGAAAACATCGAGCGCGCGGGAAATCGTCTCGTCATAGGTCGCGTGCAGACGCCAAGGCCAGCGGTTTTCGGCGAGAACCCGCACAACCTCTTCCAGTTCGCCCTCCATTTCCGGCGCCATCTCCGGGCGCGGCTGGCGGAAATCCTCGAAATCGGCGGCGGAAAAGACCAGCATTTCGCCGGCGCCATTATGGCGGAAGTAGTCGTTGCCCTGCTTGTATTTCACCGAAGCGGTCCAGTTGAGAAAGTCTTCCTTCTCCTGCTTTGGCTTCTGGGTAAAAAGGTTGTAGGCCAGACGCACCGTCATTTGCCCTTCGTCAGAGAGCTTCTGGATGACCTCGTAGTCGTCGGGATAGTTCTGGAAACCGCCACCGGCATCGATAACCGATGTAACGCCAAGTCTGTTCAGTTCGCGCATGAAATGGCGGGTCGAGTTCACCTGATAGTCGAAGGGCAGCTTCGGCCCCTTGGCGAGCGTGGAATAGAGAATGCCGGCATTGGGCTTTGCCAGCAGCATGCCCGTCGGGTTGCCGTTGGCATCGCGAGTGATCTCGCCGCCGGGCGGGTTCGGCGTGTCCCTGGTATAACCCACAGCGCGCAAGGCCGCGCCGTTCAGAAGCGCCCGGTCATAAAGGTGAAGCAGGAAGACCGGCGTATCGGGCGCAATGGCATTGATTTCCTCGATGGTCGGCAGCCGCTTTTCGACAAACTGATGTTCGGTAAAGCCACCGACGACGCGCACCCATTGCGGCGGCGGCGTGATCGCCACCTGACGCTTCAGCATATCCATGGCATCGGCCAGCGACCGCACGCCATCCCAGCGCAGTTCCATGTTGAAGTTCAGCCCGCCACGAATAACGTGGGTGTGATTGTCGATCAGGCCGGGAAGAACGCGGCGCCCCCTGAGATCGACGATTTTCGTGTCGGACCCGGCCAGCGCCATGATGTCGGCATCGGTGCCGACCTCATGAAACAGACCATCCTTGATGGCGACGGCAGTCGCATTCGGGTTCGCGCGATCAAGCGTGGTGAAGCGGCCATTGTGAAGGATGAGATCGGGTTTCATGGTGTCGGCTCCGGCTGTTTCGGTATGTTGTGCGCTGGCGTTGCGAGAGCGAAAATGGGCAATCCGGGCCGCCGGCTCAAAGGCGGCCCGCAGAGGTCAGCTATGGTTGGCCGTGCGGTCGCGCTCGGCCGTTGCGACCTTCGCGCCCCCCTTCGGCAGTTCGCCGAACATGTGTGGCTTGACGTGGTTGAACCAGGACACGGCGGCGGCCTCCCGGCTCCAGAGCGTTTTGGCCAGCGGAATGACCTGCTCGCCGAGGAGGATGCCGAGAAGCCCGACAAGCGCAACGACCGGCGGCGCGGGCGAGCGGACATTGAGGAGGCCATAGACGACGCCGACCAGAAGACCGGCGCCCAGGGACAGAAGATAGACTTTCACGGGCGATCCCCTTTTTCTGTTTAAGGAGCCACCCCGGCACCAGCGCCGGGGCAGCCGGCCTGAAGCTTACTTGGCCGGATTCGGGCCGATGCGTTTGCCGTGGGTGACGCGCTCGGGCGCGCCGTGAACCATCGTATAGGCATAGTCGATGCCCATGCCGTAGGCGCCGGAATGTTCCTTGGCGAGCGAGGTGACGGCATCATAGGTGTCGCGGTGGGCCCAGTCGCGCTGCCACTCCAGCAGAACCTGTTGCCAGGTCACCGGGATGATGCCAGCCTGCACCATGCGGTCCATGGCGTATTTGTGGGCGTCCGAAGAGGTGCCGCCGGAAGCGTCGGCCACCATGTAGATCTCGAAATCCGGGCGGTCATTGAGGGCGGACAGCGCAAAGGTGGTGTTGCAGACTTCCGTCCACAGGCCGGAAACCACGATCTTCTTGCGGCCCTCGGCAAAATTCCGGTCGAGCGCATCGCGAACGTTCTGGTCGTCCCAGGAGTTCATCGAGGTGCGCTCCAGAATGTCGTTTTCCGGGAAAACGGCCAGAAGCTCCGGGAAGGTGTGGCCGGAGAAGGAAAGGGTTTCGACCGTGGTGATGGTGGTGGGGATATTGAAGATCTTGCCGGCTTTGGCGAGCCCGACGACATTGTTCTTCAGCGTCTGGCGGTCCATCGACTGAACGCCCATCGCCATCTGCGGCTGCTGGTCGATAAAGATGAGCTGGCTGTTCGCGGGGGTCAGAACTTCGAGCTTGGACATTTCAGGTTCCTCTTTCGTTTTTAGAACCGCCGTTGCGGCCGGGTTTAGGTGGGCAGCACGCTCCCGCCGGGCGCCGGGCATCGGCGCTCGTTTCAGGAGGTCATTCAGGGGGCAGAGCCTTCGTTGCTGTAGCGCTCCGTCTGCCCTCGTTCATCTTGGTTGCTGAAAAGAAACCTAATGTGATTTCAAAATTTCGAAAATTGTAATATTAATTTTGATTGAATTGCGATTTTTGAAATAATTAGGCGATCTTTCCAGCTTTCGTAGCGCCTTGGATATGAAGCCTCGGCGCTGGTCATTCGATTGCGTGAAAAGTCGCTCAAATCCCTGAACCGGTCTTGTCGGAAAGTCCGGTAATTTGAACGTTAGGCACGTCAGACTTGCCAAACCGCAAAATGGGCGTGCGCCCTCGAATTCCGGCCACAAGCGAAACGGATTCAGAGCGAGAAATTCACTCAGGCGTTGCGACGCCAATGCCCTGGGGTCGTTCCCACCACGCTGGTGAACACCCGGGTGAAATGGCTCTGATCGGAAAAGCCGCAGGCGATCGCCACTTCGGAGAGCGGAATATCCGATCCCTTCAGCAGTTCACGAGCCCGCACAATCCGCTCGTTGACAAGCCATTGATAGGGCGTAACGCCCGTAGTTTCGCGAAAGGCGCGGATAAAGTAGCCACGCGAAAGATTGCAGGCACGAGAAATATCCAGAATCGAAACCTGCCCATCGAGACGCTCGAGCAGCAGATTCTTGGCGAGAACCTCGTGGGACCGCGACAGTTTTCTCGACAACGCCGGAAACGCCTGCGTCCTGCCACCGTATCGCTGCACCAGATGCGTACCGATCGCCGTTGCCAACTGGTCGACAAACAGCCTGCTGGCTTCGGCCGGACGCTCCAGCGCCGGGATCAAAGCACGCACGAGATTGGCGAGCACAGGATCTTCGGAGGCGGTTTCCGCCCGAAGCATCGCCACACCGGAAAAATCGGCTTCCTCAGCGATCCTCGAGAGCGATGCCGGGGAAATCTCGAGCAAGAGCATATCGAAAGCGCCCGTGAAATCGGCTTTGTACGACTCCGCAAGATTACGAATGTAAAACGAATTCTCGGCGAACACATGGGTTGTTGCATGATGTTCATGAAAAATCCGGCGCGAATGACCGGCAACGGTCGATATGCCGATGGCAAAACCGCGATCGCTGGCCGGTGTCGCAACCTGCTCTATCGTGTCATCGCGCGTGCCCTTGCGGAAAAACGAGATATCAGCCCCTGCAAGGAACTGATCCTTGTAGAGCTTGTCAAAGGGACATCCGAAACTGTCTGTTTTCTGCGCGAGAGGCGTTTTCGTCCCGCTGATGGATTTCCGGAGCAAGGTGAACCACTTTCTCTTTCAATCGTTCAAGGGCAATCTGGCACAATGACAATTTGATGCCATGACTGCTAAATGGAGTCCATTCCTTTCTATAATGCGCTGCATTATCGCTTATGATGACACCTGCCGTTAAAATCGAAACCGCCGGAGCAAGCTTGCTCCGGCCTCTGCAGAAACAAGCGAGACCCCGTGTGAATAATGCATTCGCCGCAGGCGAGAAAATGGCGGATTGTTTCCGGGCTGACAATGCACGGACCCTCGTGACGATACCGCTTCGCCGGGCCGTGCTGTCCGTGACCCATCTCGGGCGCGATTACGAGGACGGCGATCCGCCGGTTATGCTGCCGCCAGAGAGCGCTTTCCTTGTGGTGCTTTATCTGACGGATGTCGAGCATCGCGATGTCTGGCCCGATCGTCCGCCTGCGCCCCTGAAGCTCTATCCGAAAGGATCGATCTGCCTGATCAACCTGCAACAGGGCGCCGGGATCGCAGTGGAGGGCCGCTTCGAAGCCCTCATCTTCCACATCCCCTATGAGCATCTGGCCGAGCTTGCCGACGAGGCGGGTGAACCGCGTGTCGATGACCTCCTGGTCTGCCGCGGGATCGAGGACCAGACGGTGCGGAATATCGGCGCCGCCTTGATGCCGCTTTTCGACATGGCCGACGATGTGCGGGATCGGCTGCTCGTCCATGTGGCACTGGCCTTCAACGCCCATATCGCGCAGCGTTACGGACGGCCCGCTTATCAACACTGAAGCCGGGCAACACGGCAACGCATAGTCTTGCGGCGCGCGGCGCTGCAATTCTCATTCTACCGATCAGCGTAATCGCGATGACCGACATTCGAGCCATCGAAGTTCGCCGTCTGCTTCAGGCGACGCACGCCCTTGATATCCTTGATCGTAGCCTTTGCCTTTCTTCGTGGGTTTTGCCGGTGTTCCTGCGAGGAGAGATCCAGCGGATTGATTGACGAAAATAAATGCAAATATTAGTCATAATTGCATTGCGATTTTTAAAATAATAATATGGGTGATCTGCTCCGATGAACGACTACAAAGCGCTGAGGACCTTTCTGCTGGCGGCGGAAAAACGCAACTTCGCGCAGGTTGCCCGCGAACTCGGCATGACCGCGGCGGCGGTGACGCGCGCAATCGCCGCGCTGGAGGAAGACCTCGGGGTACAGTTGTTTGTCCGCACCACCCGGCAGGTCTCACTGACGACCGATGGCGCGATCTTCGCGGCGCAGGTGCAGCCGGCTGTCGAGGCGCTGGAGAATGCGCGGCGCGACGTGCGCAACGCGCACAAGGCCGATGAAGGCCGCCTGCGGATCAGCTCACCGACATGGCTCGGCAAGACCGTTCTGCCGCCGATCCTTTCGGGCTTTCGCGAACTCTATCCGAAGATGTGTTTCGAGATTTCCCTGTCGGACGGCCTCATCGATATCGTCGATGACGATTACGACCTCGCCATCCGCATTTCCTCGACCCCTTCCGACAAGTTCACGATCTGGCGCAAGATCAGGGCCGTGCCGCGCATTCTGGTTGCCGCTCCGGGCACCCGGTTTACCGAAATGCAGCATCCGAGCGAGCTTTCTCCGGACGATTGCCTCGCCTATAGCGGCGAGAGCCGGCGCGAGAACTGGGTTCTTTCCGACGGCAGTTCCAGTCTTTCCATCAGCGCCGGCCGCGCCTTCAGCGCCAATAGTGGCGAGGTTCTGGCTGACATGGCGGCCGATGGCCTCGGCGTGACCATGCTGCCGGGCTTCCATATCGCCGAACATATCCGTAGCGGCCGTCTGGTCCACGTGCTACCCGGCTGGGCACCGCCGGAACTCTGGCTGACGCTCTACTATCCTCCCTATCAGTCTCTGCCGCCGCGCATCGCAGCCTTCTCGAAATACTTCGAAGAGCAGGTGGCTTCACGGATGATCATGCTCGACTGAGCGGCAAACCTGTTCGAGCACCAGCTTCCGGGGCTGCACTGCGCTTCCCGTACCTCCTGCACCATGCGGGTAGGCTTTCGCCTACCACATGCGTTTTGCGGAAATTTGCGGCTGCCGGCTAGACTGCGCGCATCGGCTCAGGGGAGAGAAACTGCAACAGTTTCCGGTTCAGTCCCGCATCATTCAAGGCGTCTTCTTCAGTCAGGAGGACGGCCAGCTTCGCATCTGGTTCAAGAATGGTGAAATCCACGACTTTACAGGCGTATCAAAAAGCGAAGTTGCTGCAATGTGCGACGCGAAGTCGCCCGGACATCGCTATATAGACCGCATTCGCAAGCAATTTCAGCGCATTGCCGCCTGATTTCCGTCAGGCGGACTTCTTCTGCGCACGGGAAATCGCCCGTGCAGCCTCCTCGGAAGTGTTGGCAAGCTGGCGCATTTCTGCCGCGAGATAGGCAAAGCCTGCGCCTGAAGCGCCGGCGCGAGCGGCCTCGATACCGGCATTGACGGCCAAGAGCTTGAGATAGCGCAGCGAATGCAGGATCTCTCCGGTCTTGGAGGCGGTCACCCGCATCTCAGCCGTCTGTTCATCCAGCCGGCTATAAAGGGATTCGATGTTGATGATGCTGCCTTCAAGATAGAGCAGTTCACCCTTTTCGTCCCATATGCCGCCGCCGGTTTCTGCCACCCAGATATAGTGCCCGTCACGGTGGCGCATGCGATATTCCATGGACCAGTCGGCCTTGCTGGCAAGCGCCTGACCGACGATCTCGTCCATTCGCGTCAGATCATCCTCGAAGATCAGTGAGGAAAAGCTTCGTACCCGGTTACCGACGATTTCATCCATCGGATACCCAAAGACCCGCAAGACCCCATCCGTCATGTGCAGCATGGTATAATCGGCATCCGCACGGCAGCGATAAAGAAAGCCGTTCATACGTCCGAGGACGCTTTCCTGAAAATCCATTTGCAAGCCTCTGTCGCGATACTTGAATATGGATAATAATATTTTCCGCAAATGTTTACGATGGCGTGAAATTCAAATTGCTGTTTGTTAATTTATTTCGCACGTGCACACATCAAAAAGCCCGCGCAACAGCCTCAACAACCGTCACAAACGTTAACGGACGGCCGGAGTTCCTCCGGCCGTCCGTCCATTATTGCGTTCGGTCGCCTGACCCGCCCTCCTGCAACGGGCTGGCCTTGCGACCGGTGGCAATCGTCAGTTCTTGAGGTAGGCTTCCATGGAGTCGTCCAGCGCATCCTTCCAGGGCGTGTGATGCGTGGGTGCCATCGTACCGGTCATCAGTGACTTGTAGGAGTTGTTGCGGAAGCCCATGATGTCGTCGATCTTGTGCTGCTTCCATTCAAAGAATGCGTAGCAGGCACCATCGACGTCGAAGCTCGGGTAATCCGTGTCGGCAATCAGTTCCTTGACATAGGCACCCTGGTACTTGATCGCGTATTTCACGTCGTCCTGGGCTTCCTCCCGGGCCTCACGCTCAGCCACATCATCAAGCAGAACCTGCTTGTCTTCCGGAACCGCGATCCGGCCGAGGATGATGTCGCGGACGTACCATGCCTGGGCGTCGAACATGTTGAAGGTGAACCACTGGTCCTGCATGCCGAGATAGAACATCTTCGGGTTATGGACGTAGACCACACCCTTGTAGAGATCGGCGGTGGCGAGGCGGTTCTTGGTCTTCAGACGCAGATCATCCGGCAGGAACGGGAAGTAGTGCTTGTAGCCGGTGCAGAGAATGATCGCATCGACTTCCTTGCTGGAGCCGTCCTTGAAGAAAGCGGTCTTGCCTTCAACCTTGACCAGAGCCGGCTTTTCTTCCCAGTTATCCGGCCAGTCGAAGCCCATCGGCGCAGAGCGGTAGGAGGTCGTGACCGACTTCGCGCCATACTTCCAGCACTGTGAACCGATGTCCTCGGCAGAATAGGAAGCACCGACGAGCAGCACGTCCTGACCAGAGAATTCGCGGGCGTCGCGGAAATCGTGGGCATGAACGATGCGGCCGTAGAACTGGTCAAAGCCCGGATATTCCGGCACGTTCGGCGACGAGAAGTGGCCGGAGGCGCAAACGACGTGATCGAAGCGCTCCTTGTAAACCGTGTCCTTCGTCATATCGTGAATGGTGACAGTGAAGTCGCCGGCGTCTTCGTTGTACTCAACCCAGCGAATGACGGAGGAAAAGCGGATCCACTTGCGAACGTCGGCCTTCTTCACGCGGCCTTCGATGTAATCCATCATCACGGCCCGCGGCGGGTAGGACGCGATCTGCTTGCCGAAATGCTCCTCGAAGGAGTAGTCGGCGAATTCGAGGCCTTCCTTCGGACCGTTGGTCCAAAGATAACGGTACATCGAGCAATGCACCGGCTCGCCGTTTTCATCGACGCCCGTGCGCCAGGTGTAGTTCCACAGACCGCCCCAATCCGACTGCTTCTCAAAGCAGACGACTTCCGGGATTTCCGCACCCTTGGCCTTGGCAGACTGGAAGGCGCGCAGCATCGCAAGGCCGGACGGGCCGGCCCCAATAACAGCAATACGTTTCATTTTTATTCCCCTCTAGGTGGTAGTGACGGCGTGTCTTGGGAACGCCGTCAATCTGCGAACGTGCCGGCGCTGGTCGGTGCGCCGTCATCATATTTCGAGAGCCAGGCCACGGTATCGTCGCGGTAGCGGGTGATACCCTTGTAATCGATAAGTTCCTGCGGCAGCGAACCGAGAACACGGTGGAAGCGGCGGCCCCACTTCGGAACCGTCACCAGTTCGTCCATGTTCATCAGGTAGCAGCGAATGACGAACAGCATGGCGTTGGAACGCGGCAGGCGCCACAGCGTCTGGAGTTCGACGCGCAGATGCACCTTTTCACCAACGTTTTCCGGCGTAACCGTCGTGCGGTCCGCACCCCATTTCGGGAAGTTCTCCGGACTGGTATCGAGGCGCGGATTGATCGTCATCGTCCAGTTGAACCGGCGCGTCGGCTTGCCGAGCGGCATGTTCAGGAGGAATTTCAGGGCGCGTTCGAAAACGCCCTGCTGGTGGGCCAACGGCACCGGACCGTGCCATTCCATGAAGTTCATGCCCACGTCGAAATCAAGCGACCAGTCAGCCTGCGTGGTGACGATACCGGCATCCATCCAAAGATTGTTTTCGCGCTGATCGACAATGGCGAGATCACCCTGCGTCTGGCGACCGATATATTCCAGCGGCTCCATCGGCAGTGTCGTGGCGTCACCGAAGGTGAAGGTATCGTCAATGCCGAGCGGGCGGTTGATCCAGCGCCAGCGATTACCGTCCTTCGTCAGCGTGAAGTGTTCCGGATAGCCTTCGGCCTTCTGCTCCATGATGAGTTCCAGCGTATCCCACTGGGCCTGCATCATGTGCGGCAGGGCCTGGCAGCGCAACGGGTCCTGCTTCAGAACCAGAGCCCGGTCGGCCATTTCGGAGATATAGTGCTCATCCACGTCGATGAGGTTTTCGAACACGGTGCCCTTGGCGCCCTTCACATGCGGTTCCATGTTCACGGAATACATATAGTTGTCGTCCGGGAAGGGGAACGGGAAGCGCCGGATGTTTTCCGGGCTGTTGCGGTAGGTGAAATCGTCGCGGAAGGTTTCCTGACGGAAGACGATCGCCATGGTCTGATCTCCTGCCGATACCGGCGTTGAAGCACGTCCAGGAGGATGGGAGGCTCCCTCCCGGACATGCGGGAAGTCCGTTAAAGTTCGAGTTGCACGCGCTGTCCCTCGATGCGGGACACGCAGATCATGATCTTCTTGGCCGACGCCTTCTCCTCATCGGAGAGATAGACGTCGTTGTGCAGGATGATGCCCTCGCAGGCCGCGACCCCCGTCTCGCACTGGCCGCAGGCTCCGCCGCGGCAGAGATAGGGAGCATCGATGCCCGCACCTTCCAGCGCCTCGAGAATGCTCTCGTGTTCGCCAACCGGAACAGTCTTGCCGGAACGCGTCAGTTCCACCGTAAACGGCTTGCCGGGCGGCGGGGTCAGGAAGTGTTCGGCATGCAGGCTGGTGGCAGGCCAGCCAGCGTTGAGACCCGCTTCCAGCACGCCCGCGATCATGCGCTCTGGACCGCAGACATAAAGATGCGTGCCAAGCGGTTGGCGAAGCAGCACATCCTCCAGAGGAATACGGGTACCTTCCTCGCTGACATAGATCTTGACACGACCGGCACCGTAACGGGCGACCAGATCGTCCAGATAAGCACCGTGCTGGCGGGCGCGGACGGCGTAGTGCAGTTCGAACGCAATGCCTTCCCGCTCGAATTGCGCCATCATCGCGATAAACGGGGTGATGCCGATGCCGCCGGCAATCAGGATATGCTTGCGGCCCCGCCAGTCGGGTGCGAAGAGGTTGACCGGGGCGCTGATCGTCAGAACATCGCCCTCCTTCACCTTCTCGTGCATGAAGACGGAACCGCCACGGCTTTCATCGGCCTTGAGAACGCTGATTTCGTAGGCGGAGCAATCCGCCGGATCAGACATCAGCGAATAGGCGTTGCGACGGCTTTGGCTGCCATCCTTCATCGTCACGACCACATGCGCACCACCGGAAAACACCGGCAATGCACCGCCATCGACCCGCTCGAAGCGGAAGCGTTTGACGGTTTGGGCAACGGGCGTGACCTTGGCCACGCGGACGGAAAAATTGGTAGTGCTCACAGGAACAACTCCTCCGGCTGGGGCGCGGTGCCCGGCTCTTCCGCATCGATATTGACGCCCTGGAAGGCGCCGAGGCGTCGCGAATAGTGATCGCGGACCAGAAGCGGAAGGCCGCAGTGGGAACAGTTGAACGGACTTGTGGTCACATTCTCCGTCATTCCCTTGCAGTGAACGCATTGAACGCGGCGGGCAAGCGAGCCTCGATGCTCGGTCAGGATGCTGGTTGCATCCATGCCCAGGCTGAACGCCGCCTGCATGGCCTGGCCGATGAAGCCTTCCGTGCCGGCGATATAAAGGCGCGTGCCCATGTCGGCAGAGGAAAGAACGACCTTGAGCCGGAAGAACAGCGTCTCGACGGTCGGGGCCGTCCAGTCGGAACCGGCATCCAGCGCCGCGAGGGCGGCACCATGGTCGCGCCCGGCCGAACCGCGCGCGACGTAGAGAATGTCAGACTCCGCCAGAATAGCGGGGGTCAGCGTGTCCTTGCGCTCCAGAAGGGCTAGAGCGCCCTCCCCTTCGAGGACAAAAATGTGCCGGCGGGCGCGGGGATCGATATCGATCCCCTTGTAGACAGGCCGGCTCTTGATACCTTCAACCAGCATGCCAGCCTCCCTTAACCGACGACCGTCCGCTTCTTCTTCTCCGGATCGTCGAAGGGCAGCGTGTGAGCGATGGCCTTGACCTGAAGCGTCTTGCCCTTGACTTCCAGCGGTGTGCCGTGAACGGCCTTGTCGACATCGAGACGGGCAATCGCCATGGACTGCTTCGTGAGCGACGAGTAGCAGGGGCAGGTGATCACACCAACCTTCTTGCCATCGGCCCAGACTTCGTCGCCCAGTTCCGCCGGCTCATCTGCCTCGAGCAGCATGCCGAAGATCTTGAAGCGTTCCTTGCCCTTGAGGCGGGCATGTTCTTCCGCACCGCGGAAGCCCGTCTTGCCCTTTGAAACCGTGAAATCGAGACCGAGTTCCCACAGGCTGTCGCCCGGAGGCTGGTCGGCAAAGGGATACATCTGCGAATTGTCGTAGGGGTAGAACAGCAGATAGCTTTCAACCCGCAGCATGTCGAGCACACTGAAGCAGCAGGGGATGATCCCCATTTCAGCGCCTTCGGCCACGATCGTGTCCCAGACCAACGGAGCATCCTGACCGCGCACGAAGATTTCGTAGCCGCGTTCACCGGTATAGCCGGTGCGGGAAATCATTACGGGAACGCCGAACAGCGTCGTCTGGATGTGATGGAAATACTTGAGATCGCGGATGCCGGGAACGTATTTCGCCAGGAAATCGACGGCGAGCGGACCCTGAAGCGAGAGATCGTGCAGATCGTCATCGAAGAGGACAGCCACGTTGCGGCCGGCGGCCTGCTTGGTGATTTCCTCGTGACCGGAGCCGGAGCCGTGAACCAGCATCCAGGAGTTCGGGCCAGTACGGTAGATGATGCAGTCATCCGTGAAATGACCGCGCTCGTTCAGCATGCAGGCATAGACGGATTTTCCGGGGTAGATCTTCGACACGTCGCGGGTGGTGACGTAATCGAGAACGGCCAGAGCGTGCGGGCCGACGAGGTGCACCTTCTTCAGGCCGGACACATCCATCAGGCCGGCCTTGGTGCGGATCGCGACATGCTCGGCAGACATATCCTTGTCATAGGTCCAAGGTGTCTGCATGCCGCTCCAGTCTTCGAGCTTGGAGCCAAGGGCACGATGGCGATCGGCAAGCGCGGTAAAGCGCCAGGTTGTGGTCATGTCAGTTCCCCTTTTTCTTTTCTGGACTTTCCTATCCAGAATAATTATTTCCTCACTATATCGATTTTCCCTTTTCTGGCAAGCCTTTCCGGCATTGCGGCATCACTTCTGACAAACGTCATTTCATCCGCAGAAGATGATTGAAAAACAGTGAGGCACGACACTTGCAGTGCGGCAGAAGCCGCAGTCCGGACGGTCGGCACGCGGCCGTCCGGAACTTTTTTGTCAAAAGGCCGGCGGCTTTTCACCGGCCTTGCGATAGGCCGCAATGACGGTATTGGCCATCAGCATGGCAATGGTCATCGGACCGACACCGCCGGGCACCGGGGTGATGGCACCGGCAACGCCAGCAGCTTCACCATAAGCCACATCGCCCACCAGCTTGGTCTTGCCCTCGCCCTTTTCAGGTGCGGGAACACGGTTGATGCCGACATCGATCACCGTCGCACCGGGCTTCACCCAATCCGCCTTGACCATTTCCGGGCGGCCGACGGCGGCCACGAGAATATCGGCCGTGCGGCAGATACCGGCGAGGTCCTTCGTGCGCGAATGCGCCATGGTCACCGTGGCATTGGCGTTGAGCAGAAGCTGGCCCATCGGCTTGCCGAAGAGGTTCGAGCGACCGATGACAACCGCGTTCAGCCCAGAGAGATCGGCACCGTGGACGGTGCGCACCAGAAGCATGGAGCCTGCAGGCGTGCAGGACAGAAGACCGGTTTCGAGATCGCCGGTCGCCAGCTTGCCGGCATTGACGACGTGGAGACCATCCACGTCCTTTTCCGGCAGGATCGACTGGATAACGGCTTCGCTGTCGAAGTGCTTCGGCAGCGGAAGCTGGACGAGCACGCCATGGATCGAGGCGTCGGCATTCAGTTCGGCCACCAGCTTCAGCAGTTCTTCCTGCGTGGTCGCTTCCGGCAGCGTGTGCTGCACGGAATTGAACCCGCATTCCTTCGCCATGCGGCCCTTGGCGCCGACATAGGCATGGCTGGCCGGATCGTCGCCGACAATGATGACGGCGAGGCCCGGCTTGACGCCGGCCTTCGCTTCAAGCGTGTCGCTCGCAGCCTTGATCTTGTCGATCACGGAAGCGGCGACTTCCTTTCCGTTGATGATCTGGGTCATCGGTATCACCCCATCCGCTCGGAAGCGTAGGAGCCGGGCGAGGCCGGGAAGACGACCGTGCGGTTGCCGTTGATGAAGGCGCGGTGATGGATATGGGCGTGGATGGCACGCGCCAGAACCTGGCTTTCCACATCGCGACCGAGCGAGACATAATCGTCCGGCGACTGGGCGTGGGTCACGCGAACCGTGTCCTGCTCGATAATCGGACCTTCATCGAGATCGGCGGTCACGTAATGCGCCGTCGCGCCGATCAGTTTCACGCCGCGCTCATAAGCCTGCTTGTAGGGGTTGGCACCCTTGAAGCTCGGCAGGAACGAGTGGTGAATGTTGATAATGCGGCCCGACATCTTCTGGCACAGCTTGTCGGACAGGATCTGCATGTAGCGGGCCAGCACGACGAGTTCCGTACCGGACTGCTCGACGATGTTCAAAAGCTGGGCTTCCGCCTGCGGCTTGTTTTCCTTGGTCACCTTGATGTGGTGGAAGGGAATATCGTGATTGACGACCACCTTCTGATAATCGAAGTGGTTGGAAACGACGCCGACGATCTCGATCGGCAGCGCGCCGATGCGGCAGCGATAGAGCAGATCGTTCAGGCAGTGCCCGAAGCGCGACACCATGAGGAGAACCTTCATCGGCTTGTCGGCATCGTGGAACTGATATTCCATGCCGAACTTCTCGGCGACAGCCTTGAAACCCTCAACCAGATCCTGCTGCGCAATGCCTTCTTCCGAACGGAAGGAGACGCGCATGAAGAACTTGCCGGTCTCGAAGTCGTCAAACTGCGAGCTATCGGCGATATTGCAACCTCGGCCCGCCAGATAACCGGAAATGGCGGCGATAATGCCGCGCGCGGACTTGCAGGTGACGGTGAGGACGTAATTCGCAGTCGTGGACATTGCATCTCCTTGCGTCAGAAACTGACACACCCTGTTCGTTCTTCATTCGGTTGTGACGCGCCGCAGCGAAACCGGGGACGCCGGGTTCTTGCCGCCGTATTTCAAGCCTTGCACCCAAACATCACGCGTGCCGACGGGCGACGTCAGCAAGCGAAAAAGGCGCTCGACATGGAGGCTGCCTCGGCTGAAATCCCGCCCCGCCGCGCCTCAGGCGCGATGGATCAGAACCGCCGTTCCGCACCTTCCATAGGCCAAGTGAATATCACCCACATGAAATTAAATCAACTAGCGCGAAACTAATTTTCTGCATTTGCGGCAACTTTTGTACGCAGCCGCACACCGAAAAACAGGTACCGGATCGCGCATCTCCATGAATGCGACATCCCTGAAAATGGGTCTAAGAAATTGAAAAGACGCGATTTAAAAGAAATGTTCCGTCGATCGGCCTCAAACGGATGCGCCGCGCATTTCGGCGCGGCGCAAATTTTCCCCTCAGGAAATGTTGCAGCGTATCATTCCGCCAGCGGTTCGACCTCGCCAGCCTTCAGTGCCAGGCGTTCGACTTCGGCGTGAATCACCCGTCCACCGATCGAAAGATCGGGGGCGATTTCGTTGAGCGGCACCAGCACGAAAGCGCGGTTGAACATATCGCGATGCGGCAGCGTCAGTTCCGGTCCGTCGGCTTCGATATCGTCGATAAAGAGAATATCGATATCGATGACACGCGGCCCCCAGCGCACGGTCGGCACGCGGCCAACGTGGAACTCAATGCGCTTGAAGGCCTTCAAAACATCCTGCGGCGTCATCGTCGTCCAACCGATGGCGCAGGCATTGACGAACCAGTCCTGGTCCTCATTCCCCCAGGGTGCCGTGCGATAGAATTTCGAGATACCGTCGAATTCCACGACATTTTCCGTCCTCAGCAGCGACAGGGCCGTCTCTATGTTGGCGATCTTGTTGCCTACATTCGAACCGAGCGACAGACCGATACGGCGACGGCGGCGGCGACGGATTTCCACGCCGACACTATCGAACATCGCCGCCATGGGGGCGGAGGGTTTGCGAACCCGGACCACGACTTCGGTGATGATGTAGAAGCGGGCGAGAACCGCCTCGGCAATGCGGTGGCCGAGCGTTTCGATCAGCTTGTAGGGACCGGCCGCAGAGACCGCCGTAGCAATATCGCATAGCGTATCGTAACCCACGGCCTTTTCGTAATCGTCGGAAAGCCCGGCGGGCGCGAGATCTACCGCGCATTCAATGTCGATATAGAATTTCTGACCGAGCCGGGTTTCCTCCGGGAAAAGGCCGTGATGGCCATGCAGGCAAAGATTGGAGACAAAAACGCGGTCGGTCATGGATTACACTCGTGCGGGGTTGCGCCACTCGCGGGCGATGGCAAAGAAATTGGCCAGAAGATCGTGGCCGTAATCGGAAAGAATGGATTCCGGGTGAAACTGAACCCCGTAAGTCGGGTGGTCAACATGCGAGAGCGCCATGATCTCACCCTCGGGTGAGCGGGCATCGATTCGCAGGGGACTGTCCGCCGCCTCGTGCGGCACAACGATCAGCGAATGATAGCGGCCAACCTGCAAGGGCTGTGGTAGGCCGGAAAACAGAGCGTCACCCGAATGGGTGACCAGCGATGTGCGCCCATGCATCGGTACCCGCGCCCGTTCCACCCGCGCACCGAAGGCAGCCCCGACGCATTGATGGCCAAGGCAAACGCCGAGAATCGGAATGTGCCCCGAAAAACGGCGAATGAGATCGAGTGAAATCCCGGCCTGTAGCGGCGAGCACGGCCCCGGCGAAATCAGGATCGCCTGCGGGTTCAGCGCGGTGACGTCCTCCAGCGTAATGCGGTCGTTGCGAACCGTGCGCGTCTCCTGCCCCAGTTCCTCACAATAGCGGACGAGGTTGAAAACAAAGGAATCGTAATTGTCGATGATAAGCAGCATCAGTCGTGCGCTCCTCCGGCATAAGCCTTGAAGGCTGCGAAGATGCGGTTGGCCTTCACCAGCGTCTCCGCATATTCCGCCGCCGGATCGGACAGCAGCGTGATGCCGCCCCCTGCCGAAAAGCGCGCCCGGCCCGGCTCGAAGGTCACGGTTCGAATGGCTATGTTCAAATCAAGCCCGCCATCGAAACCGAGATAGCCGATGGCGCCGCAGTAGACGCCGCGCGCCACGCCCTCGATTTCCGTAATGATATCCATCGCGCGCAGCTTGGGCGCGCCGGTTATGGACCCACCCGGGAAACTCGCGGCGATCAGGTCGACCACATCAAAGCCCGGCTTCAATGTACCCATCACGACCGATGTCAGGTGGTGCAACCCCTCATAGCTTTCCAGCCCGCACAGCATCGGCACCTTCACCGTACCCGGCTGACAGACCCGCGAGAGATCGTTACGCAGGAGATCGACGATCATGGTGTTTTCGGCGCGGTCCTTTTCGGAGGAAAGCAACGCCTCGGCTACCGCCGCATCCCGCACTGCATCTGGATCACGCCGCGCCGTGCCCTTGATCGGCCGCGCTTCCACCTGCCCGTTGCGACATTGCAGAAACCGTTCCGGCGAACTGGAGGCGATCGTGGCTGTACCGGACCGCAGATAGGCCCCGAAAGGCGCGGGATTAACCGCCCTCAACGTCCGGTAAAAGGCCCAGGGGTCAAAATCAGCGGGAATTTCCGCCGTGAAACATTGGGAAATATTGGCCTGATAAATGTCGCCCGCCAGAATATAGTCCTGCACCCGCCCAACAGCCGCCTCATAGGCGGTTTGCGTGAAGTTCGAGCGCCATACGCCGATGACCGGGGACGACATGACACCGGGAGCATCCAACTCCTCCGCCAGCCGCGCCATCATCTCTGCTGCGCGTTCGTGGGCACGTTTCTGTCGCGCCTCGCCTTCCGCCGGAAAACCGGAGGAAAACAGCACGAGCCGCTTTTCTTGCTGATCGAAGGCCAGCACCACATCATAGAAATCGAACCGCAACTCATCGACCGGACTTGCGGGATCGGCGGGCGCGGCGAGATGCTCAAGGCGCTGCCCGAAATCATAGGCGATGTAGCCGATGCCACCACCCCGGAACGGAAAGCACGCGGGCTCACTCTCGATGCGGTAGCGGCCAAGCAAATCACGCAGGGCATCAAGCGGCACGCAGGACAGCCGCTCGTCATTCCAGAACGCAACGCCATCGCGCACAACGAATGCACCGAACGGATCGGTTGCGATGAAAGCAAAGCGCCCGAGTTCACCATAGTCACCGGCGCTGTCCAGAAAAGCAAAGCCGAACCGCCCTGCCAGACACGCGGCCACATCCGCAGCCGGCCTATAGTCGAGGGCGATTTCCAGCATGTTTTCAGGCTCCGGCTGGTTTGCGCGTTGATATTCCGACAAGCCAGCACATAGCCAACGCCGGTGTTGTCCTATCGGTGCACCACACCGGCCAGATAAAGCGATCCTGTCACCAGAACCCACCGCCCGGCTTTGGCCGCATCGTGCAGGGCGCCCTTATAGGCGACAAGCGGATCGGGTTCCACCTCATGTTTCAGGCCAAGCCGGGAGGCAATCGTCGCAAGTTCTTCTGGATCGCGGGAACGGCTCGTGGCGCGGGTGAGAACCAGTTCCACGTCCTCACCCTGAAAGACGCTGAGAAGCCCTTCTGCGTTCTTGTCACGGGCAACGGAAAACACCGTCGTGAACGGGCCGGCAAACGCCGCCTCGCGCGTGAGATCGCCCAGCACGGCCCGCAGATTGAACGGCACATGCGCGCCATCGATGACAACCGGCACATCACCCCCTGCCCCAATCGCTACGGTGATCCGCTCCATGCGACCGGGTAGACGCGCGGCATCGAGCACCTCATCATCGATCAGCCAATCGCCCAGCGGCCGGTGATAAGGGAAGCCGGACTTCTCCCAGACACCGCGTTCACCAAGCGCATCCAGTGCAGCGCCAACAATCCGGGCATTGCGCTCAGCAAGAGTCGCATCGCGCGCAATGGCCGGGACGACAAGCGCTGCACCCATCGCCCGCGCCTTGACGGCGATGACGGCGCCCGCTTCATCCAGTTCCGTCAACGGCGTCACCGCCACGCTGCCAGGTTTGATAATGCCCGCCTTTTCGAAAGCGATTTTCGTGCGGGTATCGCCCAGAACATCGGTATGTTCCAGTTCGACGTTGGTAATGATTGCGATATCGCTATCCACGATATTGGTGGAATCGAGACGTCCGCCAAGACCGGCCTCGACAATCGCCCATTCCACCCCCTGCTTCCGGAAGAGGTCGAAGGCAGCGATGGTCATAAGGTCGAACCAGGTCGCATCCTGCCCGGCGGTGCCGGCGCGCCGTGCCGTCCTGAACACTTCGAGCGCGCTTGCAAGCACTTCTGCCATGGCGCGTTCACCCACGGGTTCGCCATCCAGCGTCATGCGCTCGCCGATATGATCGACGTGCGGCGAGGAATAGCGCCCCACCTTGAAACCCGCTTTCCTGAGCGATGCCTCCAACAAAGCCGCTGTAGAACTCTTGCCCTTTGTGCCGGTCACATGGATCGATCGGAAATGCAGTTCGGGGTAACCCAGACGCTCGGAGAGGTCGCGAATGCAATCGAGGTTCACCCGCATAGCGCCGCGCGGACGGTTTTCCCAATTGGTCAGCCGGTCGAGATCGCTCAGGACCGCATCCAGCAAGGGATCTGCGACACCGTGCGCTGGACGATCGACGATCAACCGCAGCGATCGGTCAACGCCAGCATTCGGCGTGAGACGGGACGACGGATCAGGCACGTTTTTCTTTCCCGCAAGCATGGCGACTTGCTCCCCGGTGCATGGTCGAAACAGTCCGTTGTTGAACGCAGGCGGCGTGGGCGCGCCGCCTGATTCCTTGTCATGGCCTCAGCGAAACCGGCTCAGACGTCGAGGGTTGTTTCGTGTTCCCATTGTGAGAACTGGGAGCAATATGTGTTCCACTCGCGGTGCTTGAGCTTGAGGTATGCGGTTGAGAAGCCGGTTCCGAGAGCGGATTGCAGGTCTG